>JADMIO011460599.1_pt1 | contig 68990 bp, 59 predicted proteins | sample 8958161 | NCBI WGS metagenome assembly JADMIO01 (sample SAMN16585339, study PRJNA669376) | soil metagenome | isolation source: Crop rotation soil | place: USA: Cullars Rotation, Alabama | collected 2011 | reverse complement strand
CGCGACAACTTGTCCACGTGGAATTCTAAGCTTAGGATCCCAATGTGCTGGAAAGCGGGCCAACGCTTTGTCTGCGGTTACAAGCGGCATCCCGTTGTCGAGCGCTGCGCGTAGATAGATGCAGTCGTAGACCGGGTGGTCGATCTGCATCGATAGGTCGAATGCCATTACGAAATCCGGCTGTCTTGTCATCGGCTGAAAATATCTCGGCAGCTGCGTCAGTCGCTCCCGCGCGCCGCTAGGGGTGATAAACCCAGCCTTGCACTTCTTGCGAAGAACATTGGAGGCCTCTTCGAACATGAAAGCCGGCGTAAAGAGCGCAGTTCCGCTCTCCAAAAGGGCGAGAGCTGCGTTCGTACCCTGCTCGGTCACGAACCATTTGACGGCAACGCTCGCGTCGACGACGTAGGCCAATCACCGCAGTCCTTCTCGACGTTCCTCGCCCGTCAAAGTCGGCTGCACGTCAGGATACTCCGCCAAGAAGCGCTTCGTCAGAGCAACTCGCTCTTCCGTCGTGAACGGTCGATTCCGCTCGAGCAATTCACGCAATTCCTGCTCGAGCGAGTGGCCGTTGAGTTCGGCCTTCTTCTTGAAGACGTCGATTGTTTCTTCCGGCACATTTCGAATGAGAACCTGGCCCATCTCGACCTCCATGCTATCATTTATGATAGCACCATTTTCATTACGGTCAAACTATTGGACCGAGGCGCATAGCGCCCATCACTTGCTCTGGAATGCGAACTGCGTCCCCTCTTTGACGCCGGACGGCCAACGCGACGTCACAGTCTTGGTCTTGGTGTAGAATCGGACCGAGTCCGGGCCGTACTGGTTGAGGTCGCCGAAGCCGGAGCGTTTCCAGCCGCCGAAGGTGTAATACGCCACCGGCACCGGGATCGGCACGTTGATGCCGACCATGCCGACCTGGACGCGCGAGGTGAACTCGCGTGCGGCATCGCCGTCACGGGTGAAGATCGCAACGCCGTTGCCGTATTCATGCTCGGACGGCAGCGCAACCGCCTCATCGAAATCCTTCGCCCGCACCACCGACAGCACCGGCCCGAAAATCTCTTCCTTGTAGATCCGCATGTCCTTGGTGACGTTGTCGAACAGACAGCCCCCCATGTAGAAGCCGTTCTCGTAGCCCTGCATCTTGAAGCCGCGGCCATCGACCGCCAGCGTGGCGCCTTCCTTGACGCCGATCTCGACGTAATTCTTGACGCGCGCAAGCGCCTCCTTGGTGACAAGCGGGCCGAAATCGGCCGACTCATCCGTCGAAGGGCCAATCTTGAGATTCTCCACGCGCGGGATGAGCTTTTCCATCAGCCGGTCCGCGGTGGTCTTGCCGACGGGAACCGCGACCGAGACCGCCATGCAACGCTCGCCGGCGGCGCCGTAACCGGCGCCGACCAGGGCATCGACCGACTGGTCCATGTCGGCGTCCGGCATGATGATCATGTGGTTCTTGGCGCCGCCGAAGCATTGCGCGCGCTTTCCCGTGGCGGCGGCCCGCGCATAAATATACTGCGCGATCGGCGAGGAGCCAACGAAACCGACCGCCGCGATGTCTGGATCATCGAGGATCGCATCCACTGCTTCCTTGTCGCCGTTGACGACATTGAGGATGCCGGGCGGCAATCCCGCTTCAAGCATCAACTCGGCGAGCCGCATCGGCACGCCGGGATCGCGCTCCGAGGGTTTTAGGATAAACGCGTTGCCGCAGGCGATAGCGGGGGCGAATTTCCACATCGGAATCATCGCCGGGAAATTGAACGGCGTGATGCCGGCGACGACACCGAGCGGCTGGCGCATCGAATAGCTGTCGATGCCGGGGCCCGCGCCCTCGGTGTAGCCGCCCTTCATCAATTCGGGAATGCCGATCGCGTATTCGACGACCTCGACGCCGCGAAAGATATCGCCCTTGGCGTCGGGGATGGTCTTGCCATGCTCGCGCGCCAGCAGTTCAGCCAGCGAGTCATTTTCCTTGGCCAGCAATTCGAGGAATTTCATCAGCACGCGGACCCGGCGCTGCGGGTTGGTAGCGCCCCACGCCGGTTGCGCCGCCAGCGCATTCTCAACCGCCGCGCGCATCTCTGCCTTGGAGGCCAGATCCACCTTGGCCTGCACCTCGCCGGTCATCGGCTCGAAAACATCAGCCGTACGCCCCGATGTGCCCTTCACGGCCCGCCCGCCGATAAAATGTCCGATTGTACGCATGGGTTCCTCCAACTGCTGTTTGCAAGGTCCGGTTTTGCGGCATCTTGCAGGCTTTAGGGCATTTGGAAAGGGATTCCGCGCGTGGCGGAAGTGCGAAAATGCAGGTATCGCCGCCGTTTCGCAACCCTCCGACCATCGCCACACGCCAACTGCCCGGAATGTGTCAGTGCCGCGCGGGCGTCACGATCTTTTTCCCAACGACGGTCGGCTTCTTGCCGCCCGATTTCGCCGCCGTCACGCGATCGAGCACGGCCTCGCGCCCGGCGGCCAAAATGTCGTCGGAAAATTCGCCGCTGCCGGCGACTCGCGCTAGCACCAGCGTACCCATCATGGTCGCCAGCGATGCCATCGCCTGTTTTCGCGCGGTTTTACGCGGCAGGTCCAGCATCTGCTCCGCGATCATCTCGATCATCTGTTCCAGCTTGGCCGCGAAGGCTTTGCGGGTCTTTGGATTTTCGCGAGCGATCTCCGCGCTCAACGCCGGAATGGCGCAGCCGTGCCCGGGGTCATCGCGATGCACCGGCGTCAAATAAGATTCCACGATGGTGGCGAGGCGTTTTTCCGGCGGCGTTTGTTCGGCGAGCTTGCGCCAGCGCTCGGTGGCGCGGTCCATCGCATAGCCGAACGCCTCGATCACCAGCGCCTCGCGCGAATCGAAATGCGCGTAGAACCCGCCATGGGTGAGGCCGGCGTCCTTCATCAGATCGGCGACCCCGATGCCATGCGCGCCCTTCTCGCGAAGCCGGACCGAGGCCTTCTTCACGATTCTGGCGTGGGTTTCCTGCTTGTGTTCTTTCGAATAGCGCATCGGCGTCCCATAAGATGTTTGCGGTCATATAATAACCGATGGCCGCAATAAAAGCTGCATCTATTTGCGGAACTTCGGCTAAACTCGACGGCGCCACCCCTAAAAGGCCAGCCATGCACATGCTCAATCCCTATTCCGGCGTCGACCGCGATTCCCGCGGCGTCGTCCGTCTGACGATTTGCAACGCCGGCTCGCTCAATATCCTGGGCTCGGCGGCGATCAATGGCGTGCGCGAAGGGCTGGAGGCGCTGGCGGCGGAGCGCGGGATTCGCGTGCTGGTGATCGCCGGCCAGAGCGAGAGGAGCATGATCGGCGGCGCCGACATCAAGGAAATGGCAGGCCTCGATCAGGCCTCAGCGGAAAAATTCATCACCGGGCTGCGCGATCTGTGCGAGGCGGCCCGTGCCTTTCCGGCGCCGGTGATCGCGCGCATCCCCGGCTGGTGTCTCGGCGGCGGGCTTGAATTCGCCGCCGCCTGCGATTTGCGGATCGCGGCGCATGACGCCAAATTCGCCATGCCCGAGGTCAAGGTCGGCATACCCTCGGTGATCCACGCCGCATTACTGCCGCGGCTGATCGGCTGGGGCCGTGCGCGCTGGCTTATCATGACGGCGGCCACCATCGACGCGCCGACCGCGCTGGCATGGGGGCTGGTCGATTCGGTAGCGCCAAAAGGTGGCCTCGACGCCGCGGTCGAGAGCACGGTGGCTGCCCTTCTGGAATGCGGGCCGGAGGCGCTCCGGGCGCAGAAAGCCTTGCTCAGACAATGGGAAGAGTTGCCGCTGAAGGAGTCGGTCAACCTGTCCATCGGTGTATTCGGGCAGTCGTTCCTTACCGACGAGCCGCGCCGGCTGATGCAGGGGTTTTTGGACCGGAAGCGGTAAGACGCAGCATTCTTCCCATCTCCCTCACGGCAATTTATCCCGCCGCGCCGTTGCAATTTTTGCAGCGCATTATATGATGAGCGTAATCTAACCGCCCGACAATTGAGGAGTGCCCGCCATGTCCGCAAGCCCCGATCCGGTCGTCATCGTCTCCGCCGCACGAACCCCGCTCGGCAGGTTCCAGGGCGACCTCTCCCCCTTCAGCGCCCACAATCTGGGTTCCCACGTCATCGGCGCGGCGGTCGAGCGCGCCAAGCTGACGCCGGATCGCATCGACGAAGTATTCATGGGCTGCGTGCTCCCTGCCGGACAGGGCCAGGCGCCGGCGCGGCAGGCCGCCCGCGGAGCAAAACTGCCGGATTCGACCGGCGCGACCACCATCAACAAGGTGTGCGGCTCCGGCATGAAGGCGACCATGCTGGCGCACGACATCATCAATGCCGGCTCGGCCGAGATCGTGCTGTCCGGAGGCATGGAGAGCATGACCAACGCGCCGTATCTGCTGGCAAAGGCGCGCGGCGGTTACCGCGTCGGTCACGATCGAATCATCGACCACATGTTGATGGACGGCCTCGAGGACGCCTATGAGACCGGCCGCTCGATGGGCGATTTCGGCGAAGCCACCGCCGAAGCCTATCAATTCACCCGCGGCGATCAGGACGCCTATGCGATGGAAACGCTGGCGCGAGCGCGCAAGGCAGTGGAAGGCGGCGCATTCAAGGCCGAGATCGTGCCGATTGCGGTGAAGGAAAAAGCCGGCGTCCGAACCATCGCGAATGACGAGCATCCGCTCAAGGTCGATCCCGCCAAGATTCCCGGCCTGAAGCCGGCGTTCCGCGCCAACGGCACCATCACCCCGGCCGCTTCCTCGGCGAACGCCGATGGCGCCGCGGCGCTAATCCTGGCGCGCCGCTCGCTGGCCGACCGCGACGGCTTGCCGGCGATGGCCGAAATCAAGGGCCACGCCACTCACAGCCAGGAACCGCAATGGTTCACCACCGCGCCGATCCCGGCGATCCGCAAGCTTCTAGACAAGGTCGGCTGGAGCGTTGCCGATGTCGACCTGTTCGAGATCAACGAGGCCTTTGCGGTTGTGGCGATGGCCGCGCAGCGCGACCTCGGCATCGCCAGAGAAAAACTCAACATCAATGGCGGCGCCTGCGCGCTAGGCCATCCGATCGGCGCCACCGGCGCGCGGCTGATCGTGACGCTGCTGCACGCACTGGAAGCGCATAACCTGAAGCGCGGAATCGCGGCGCTCTGCATCGGCGGCGGCGAAGCCACCGCCGTAGCCATCGAGCGCATCGTTCACTAATGCGCGGCGCGTTACTGTTGTCTTTAGGAATTTTTGATCGGAAAGCCTGATGATCTCCAGTTGGCTGTCGGCCGCGCTGGCGCGGAAAAATATTCATTACGGCTGGGTCATGGTGGGCGTGACGTTCCTCACCGCGCTGATCACCGCCGGCACGGTCGGGGCACCCGGCGTGTTCATCGTACCGCTGCAGCAGGAGTTCGGCTGGACCACCGCGGAGATTTCCGGCGCGCTGTCGATCCGTTTCATCCTGTTCGGGTTGATGGCGCCGTTCGCAGCGGCCTTGCTCAACCGCTATGGCTTACGCAACGTGACGCTATCGGCGCTGTTGATCGTGGTATCAGCCCTGGTGGTCTCGCTGCTGATGACAAAGGTCTGGCAGCTGATGCTGCTGTGGGGCGTGGTGATCGGCATCGGTACCGGCATGACCGCGCTGGTGCTCGGCGCAACAGTCGCCGCGCGTTGGTTCGTGCATCGGCGCGGGCTGGTGGTCGGCATCCTCACCGCCAGCGTGGCCACCGGACAGCTGGTGTTCCTGCCTCTGCTGGCGAGCCTCACCGAGCGGATGGGCTGGCGGATCGCGCTGGCGTTGATATGCGTGATGCTCGGCGTCGCGGCTTTCGCCGTTGCCATGGCGATGCGCGACCGTCCAAGCGACGTCGGCTTGCGCCCGTTCGGCGATGCGGGCAGCGAGCCATTGCCGGCGCCGCCGCCGAACACCGCGCCGATCATGGCGGCGGCGCTTGGCGCGTTGCGTGATGCCGCCAAGACACGGGTGTTCTGGATCCTGTTCGCCACCTTCTTCATCTGCGGCGCCTCGACCAACGGCCTGATCCAGGTGCACCTCATTCCGATGTGCCTCGATTTCGGCATTCCGCAGGTGCAGGCCGCCGGCCTGCTCGCCGCCATGGACGTGTTCGATTTCGTCGGCACCATCGGCTCGGGCTGGCTGTCGGATCGCTACGACAACCGCTATCTGCTGTTCTGGTATTACGGCTTGCGCGGGCTGTCGCTGCTGTTCCTGCCGTTCACCGATTTCTCGTTCTACGGTCTGTCGCTGTTTGCGATGTTTTATGGCCTCGACTGGATCGCCACGGTGCCGCCGACGGTGCGGCTCACCGCGCAGCGGTTCGGACCCGAGCGCGCCAGTCTGGTGTTCGGCTGGATTTTTGCCGGACATCAGCTCGGCGCGGCTGCGGCCGCGTTCGGCGCTGGCGTATCGCGAACCGTATGGGCGACGTATCTGCCGGCGTTCTTTGCCGCGGGCGCGCTGTGCATCGTCGCGGCGCTGATCACGCTAATGATCTCGGGGCAATCGAAGCCGGTGGCGGCGTAGCTCAAGCCTCCCCCGCCGTCATTGCGAGGAGCGAAGCGACGAAGCAATCCAGTCTTGCTTGCGGCTCTGGATTGCCTCGCTGCGCTCGCAATGACGAGGAGCTACGGCCTGATCGTCATATTCGTCGCCAGGCCCGGCGTCCGCAGCGGCTCGGCCAGCCGCGCGAATTCGCATAACAGCGAACGCGTCTTGCGCGGATCGATGATCTCCTCGACCCAGAATTTTTCGGCCGAACGGAACGGCGAGCGCAGCTTGTTGAGGCGGTCCTCGATCTCCTGCAGCTTTGCCTTCGGATCCACCGATGCGTCGATGTCGGCGCGGTAGGCCGCCTCGATGCCGCCTTCCAGCGGCAACGAACCCCAATAGGCCGACGGCCACGCATAGCGGATCGAGAACCGGTCCGCCGGCTGGTGCACGACCCCGGCAACCCCGAACGAATTGCGCACGATGATGGTGCACCAGGGAACGGTGGTCTGGTTGACCGCCGCCATGGCGCGCACGCCGTACTTGATCGTCCCGGCCTTTTCAGCGTCGAGGCCGATCATGAAGCCCGGGCAATCCATCAGATAGACCACCGGCAGATGAAAGGTTTCGGCGAAATCGGCATAACGCACCACCTTCTGGCAGGCCTCCGCGGTCCATGATCCACCGTAGTGGAACGGATCGCTGGCGAGCAGCAGCACCGCCCTGCCCTCCAGCCGCGCCAGCCCTGCGATGATCGGGCGGCCGTAATTGGACGCCATCTCGAAGAACGAGCCCTTGTCGACCACCGCGTCGATGATGGGCCGCATCTTGTAGACCTGGCGGCGGTTACGCGGCACCGCCTTGATCAGCGATTCCTCGGCGCGCTGGGGATCGTCCTCGCATGGCAATGTCGGTGGCAATTGGTAGACCGACGACGGCAGATAGGAGAGAAAACGCCTGGTGCGGGCGAAAGCCTCCTCTTCGGTATCGACCGCGTCATCGACGCCGCCGGCGCGGGTCTGGATTTCCCATCCGCCCAATTCCTGCTTGCTGAGATCCTGGCCGAGGCGCTTGACCACCGGCGGGCCGGCCACGAACATCGCCGAGCTTTTGGTCATCACCGAATAATGGCTGGCAGCCAGCCGCGCCGCGCCCAGCCCCGCCACCGAGCCGAGACCCAAGCCCACCACCGGCACACGCGCCATGTTCGCCGTGGTGTACCAGTACCAGCGCGTGCCGCCGATGCCGCCCGGCAGGTTGGCGGCGCCCTTGGTCTCAATGGTCTTTACCGAGCCGCCGCCGCCCGAGCCTTCGATCACCCGGACGATCGGCAGGCGAAAATCATGCGCCATCTCCTCGGCCATCAGCGGTTTTGCCGAGATCGACGCATCCGCCGAACCGCCGCGCACGGTGAAATCGTCGCCGACCACGACCACGGTGCGGCCGTCGATCTTAGCCCGCCCGAACACGCAATTCGCCGGCGTCAAATTGGTGAGTTCGCCCTTGTCATCATACTCGGCGACGCCGGAAATCGCGCCGACCTCGTGGAAGCTTTTTGCATCGACCAGCTTGTCGATGCGCTCGCGGACGGTGAGCCGGCCCTGGTCGCGCTGCCGCTTGACCTTGTCAACGCCTCCCATCTCGTGCGCGAACGCTTCGCGCCGGGCGAGGTCGTCGAGCTCCGGCTTCCAATTCATTCGGCTCCTCCTTGTCGATTTTCTTATTGTGCCGGATTGCCGAGTCCTGCAAGCGATTGTGGAATAGATCGCCTTCGGCATTTTCCAGCATGCCGCCGATCGCGGCGCTCAATTCCAGCATTCTCGGCGCGACTTCCTTGTGCAGGCGCTTGTCGTCATACATCGCGGACAAAAGCCCGATCGTGACGACGACGAAGGTCTGGTACTGCGGCGACCATAGCGGCACCGCGAGGCCGTTGATGTGCGGGCTCCACAATCCGCAGGCTACGACGTAGCCGTGTTCGCGCAGGAAGCGGCGGTTGCCCTCGATCCGCGACCGCAGCAGCTTGGCTTGCTCGGGGATCTCACGTTCCATCTCGGCCAGCAGCGCGTTGCCCACATCGACATCGAGCGCGGCGGTATAGGCGTGACCGGCAGCCGTACTGGTCATGGCGATCCGGTCGCCAGTGATGGATTGCAATCCGAGGGCGCGGGCGGCGCGGGCGAATTCGAGATAGACCAGATGAAACCGGTCCGGAATCACAAAACCGACCGTGCCGGGCAATTGCTCGGCGACATCCTGCAGCCGCAGCCGGATCAGATTGCGCAGTTGCAGCCCGCGCATCATCGAGGTGCTCATCGCCACGGCGCTCGGCCCGATGCGGTATTTCTGGTCGCGCGGCAGATAGACCAACTGACCCATCCGGGTCAGCGTATGGGTCAGGCGCGACACCGTCGAGCGCGGCAGGCAGCAGCGATTGGAAATCTCCAGATTGCCGAGCCTGGTCTCATGGCCCTCGAAGCAGCGCAGCACGTCAAAGGCACGCGACACCACCTGAATGACGTCGCCATCGCCGTTAAGATCGCTGGCGAGCATTCCTTGCTTGCTGAGCCGTTCGGAGCGTCGTCCCATTGCCAATGCTCGCTTGTCATTCCGCATAGCGGAATAAAATTCCACTTGCAGAACAAGCTACCTTAGGCAATCTGCCGCGACAACTCCACGCCGTTCGGGAGGGCATCGTCCGTCACGCGGTTCCTTCGGAGAACGGAATGTCAGAGATCAGAATCACGACCGAAGTGGCGGGGCGCGTTTGTGCGCTTCCCGTCGAAGCGGGCAGCAGCGTCAATGATGGCGACGACATCGCATTTGTCGAAGCGATGAAGATGGAAATCCCGGTTTCTTCTCCCGCTGCGGGAAAAATCAAAACGCTGCTCGTCAAGATCGACGACGTTGTCGCCGAAGGACAGTTGATCGCGATCCTCCAGACCTGAGTTCGCCGCCATCCCCGTCATTGCGAGGAGCGAAGTGACGAAGCAATCCAGACCTTGCCCCGCGGTCTCTGGATTGCTTCGTCACTTCGCTCCTCGCAACGACGTGGTGGCGCCGCGACAATCTGTCCAATGGCGCGCTGAACTTTGGTCCAAGACTCCCGACGTTGCCATCGTGGCCAGCCAATGACATTGTTGGCTCAACACAGCGCAATTCGCAAAGCGAATGCACCTGGGAGGGACACATGATTCACCGGCTAATGGCGCTTGCGCCTGTTGCACTCACAAGCATCGCATTGCTGACGGCACCCGCGGCACATGCGGAAGATGTAAAACTCCCGCCGACCATGACATTCACCGCCTACGACACCGGCACCGCCGGCTTCAACATCGCGGTGGCTGTCGGCAAGATGATGAAGGATAAATACGGCACCGATGTCCGTGTGCTCCCCGCAGGCAACGACGTCGCGCGGCTCGCCCCATTGCGCGCAGGCCGGGCGGTGGTCTCGGCAATGGGCTCCGGCACCTATTTTGCGCAGGAAGGCGTGTTCGAGTTCGGTGCCAAAGAGTGGGGGCCGCAGCCGCTGCAGCTGGTGCTCTCATCGGTCGACTGCAACGGAGCCTCGCTTGGCGTGGCGCGCGACACCGGCGTGACCGAGATCAAACAGCTCAGGGGCAAGCGTGTCGGCTTCGTCGTCGGCTCGCCGGCGTTGAACCAAAACTCGCTTGCGATCCTTGCGTTCGGCGATCTCAAGCAAAGCGACGTCAAGGCTGTCGAATTCTCCAGCTACGGCGCAATGTGGAAGGGTCTGATCAACAACGATACCGACGCCGCATTCGCGACCACCATCACCGGACCTGCGAAGGAAGCCGAAACCTCACCGCGCGGCATCATCTGGCCGCCGCTTCCTCACAACGACGAGGCCGGCTGGAAACGCGTCCAGAAAGTGGGATCATTCTTCTTCCGCCACATGGCCACTTGCGGTGCCGGAATTTCCAAGGAGAAACCGATCGAACTAGGAAACTACCCGTATCCGATTTTCATGGTGTACGGATCGGTGCCGGCCGATCAGGTCTACGCCATCACGAAATCGATGATCGTCGGCTATGACGCTTACAAGGATGCCGCCGCCGGCGCGGGCGGTCTTGCCGCCGACCGTCAAACCAAGAACTGGGTGGTGCCGGTTCATCCGGGCGCCGTGAAGGCGCTGAAGGAAGCCGGTCAGTGGAGCGACGCGCAGGAGACGCACAACAATGCGCTGTTCAAGCGGCAGGCCGTTTTGACGGCGGCATGGGCCGATTACGGCAAATCCAGTCCGCCATCCGATGACAAGGCCTTTTTGGATGGATGGATGAAGGCACGCGCCGCCGCGCTGACGAAAGCGAACATGCCAAACGGATTTGAGGAGTAGAATTGTCGCGCCGTAGCCCGGGTGGAGCGCAGCGAAACCCGGGATAGCGTGCCGGCTGGACCGTTGGACCCGGATTTCGCTTCGCTCCATCCGGGCTACGAACGGAAACATCAACGGGAGCGCCAATGTCGTCTGCCTCATCGTCTGCCGATCCGGAAATGCCGGCGGTCGCAGTCGCCGCCGGCGCCAAACGCATCGAATTCGATGACCCGCACGCCGGCATTGGCGGCTTGCAGGAGGCCGAAGTCTCGCGGGTGCGCACCCTGCGCGGCGGATGGCGCTGGGCGCTGATCGCAGCCACGGCCGTGACCATCCTGCTTTGCATCAACCAGCAATTTTCGCTGCGATTTTTCATCGGATACACCCAGCTCAATACCGAATACTTTTATCTGCTGATCGCGCTGATGCTGCCATTCACGTTCTTGATCTTTCCCAATTCGGAGAAATCGCCGCTCGAACGAGTTCCCTGGTACGACATCCTGCTGTTCGTTTCGACCTTCATCTCGGCAATCGTACTGATGCGATCGGTGCGCAAGGCCGCCGAAGCCGGCTGGGAATTCGGCGGCGCGCCGACGACCGTCATCGTCGCGGGCGTGGTGATGTGGTTCGTGCTGATGGAGGCGTTGCGACGCACCGGGGGCTGGAGCCTGCTGCTCAGCGTGTTTCCGTTCACCGTCTATCCGCTGTTTGCCGACGCCAAATGGCTCGGCCCGTTCCGCGGCACCCAATCGACACTGGAACAGGCCACCTCCTATCACGTGCTGTCGGGCGAGAGCCTGCTCGGCATTCCGATCCAGGCGTTCGCCGACACCGTGATCGGCTTTCTGGTGTTCGGCACCGCGCTGATGATGACCGGCGCCGGAAAATTCTTCATCAACCTCTCGTTTGCAATGTGCGGGACGTTCCGCGGCGGCGCCGCAAAGGTCTGCATCTTTGCCAGCGGCCTGCTTGGCATGATGAGCGGCTCGATCATCTCCAATGTGCTGACTGCCGGCACCATGACCATTCCGGTCATGAAAAAGAGCGGCTTTCGCGCCTCCTATGCCGCGGCGATCGAGGCCTGCGCCTCCACCGGCGCGGTGCTGGCGCCGCCGGTGATGGGCGCCACCGCCTTCGTGATCGCGCAGTTCCTTAATGTGAGCTATGCCGACGTCGCGGTCGCCGCGATCATCCCGGCCGCGCTTTACTACATCGGGCTGTTCATGCAGGTCGACGCCTACGCCGCACGGCACAACCTGCTCGGCATCCCGCGCTCCGAACTGCCGAAGGTCTGGGATACCATCAAGGACGGCTGGTACTACGTTTTCGTCATCGTGCTGCTGATCGTGATGCTGCTGCACTTCAAGCGTGAAAGTCATGCGCCGTTCTATGCGACCGCGCTGCTTCTGGTCCTCAATCAGTTGTTTTCCAAGGAGACCCGCTGGACGCTGGCGACGATCAGCAAGTTCCTCGAGGTCAACGGCCGCACCTTTGTCGAACTGGTCGGTATTCTCGCCGGCTGCGGTCTTTTGATCGGCGCGTTCTCGATGACCGGCGTAGTATCCAGCCTTGCCAATGATCTGCTGCGTATTGCCGGCGACAACGCATTCCTGCTGCTCGGGATGTGCGCCTTCACCAGCCTCGTGCTCGGCCTCGGGCTGACCACCACGGCCTGCTATATCTTCCTCGCAATCCTGGTGGCGCCGGCGCTGGAAAAACTCGGGTTGAACCGCATGGCGGTGCACATGTTCATCTTCTATTGGGGCATGCTGTCCTCGATCACGCCGCCCGTGGCCATCGCCTCATTCGCGGCGGCCGGCATCGCCGGCTCGCCGGCGATGAAAACCGGATGGGAGTCGATGTGGGTTGGCAGCATCATCTATTTCATCCCGTTCTTCTTCGTGCTCAATCCGGTGCTGGTGCTGCAGGGCAACAGCCCGTATTTCGAAGCGGCAGGTCTGATGGCGCTGGCTGCGTTGGGCACGCTGTTCATCTGCGGCGGCATTCAGGGTTATCAGGCCGGCATCGGCGATCTCCGCGGTGCCGGCAGACTGGAGTGGCCGCTGCGTGTGCTGCTGGTGCTCGGCGGCTTCGTGGTGGCGACGCCGGGCGGCGGCATCATGCCATTGTCGCAGATGCAGATCACGGGGCTCGGCTTTGCGATCCTGATTCCGACCGTGGTGATCGCGCTGCTGCTGGTGCGGCGCAACGCACTAGCACGCGACGTAGCGGCGTAGGGTGGGCAAAGGCGCGTTCTTCGCGCCGTGCCCACCATTAGGACCCGCGTTTATATCATTGGTGGGCACGCCACCGGACGCATTCGCGTTCGGCCACTTTGCCCACCCTACGGCCTACGGGCTAACGCTTTCCCGCTTTTGCTGATTGCGGAAGTGTGATCTTGTTACCCTGACCCAAAGCGGACGCTTGAACGATCCGCACGCTAAAAGGGAGAAAGCAATATGCGCTTGTCATCCGCACTGCTTGCGGCCATCGCGATGATCATCGCTCCTGCCGCGCTCGCACAGACCCCCAAAATCACCATGGAAGAAATGATGGTGCCTTCCGGCGATGCGGGCATCGAAATCTATGTGCGCAACAAGCGGCCCGCCGACATGGTTTCATTCCGGCCGGAACGCACCCTGCTCTATGTGCACGGCGCCACCTATCCCTCTTCGACGGCGTTCGACCTGCAGCTCGATGGCATGTCATGGATGGATTACATCGCCGCGCGCGGCTACGACGTCTATCTTCTCGATCTGCGCGGCTATGGCAAGTCGACCCGGCCGAAGGAAATGAGCGACAAGCCTGAAGCGAATCCGCCCATCGTTCGCGGCGACACCGCGGTCAAGGACATTGGCGCGGTTGTCGATTTCATCCTGAAGCGGCGCAACATCCCCCGGCTGGATTTGCTCGGCTGGTCGTGGGGCACGACGCTGATGGCGACGTACACGACGCAAAACGCTGACAAGGTCGAACGGCTGGTGCTGTACGCGCCGGCGTGGATTCGCACCACCCCGTCCCTGGTGCAGGCCGGCCCCGGCCCGATCCCCGCCTACCGCATGGTGCGCCGGGACCAGGCGCTCGGGCGTTGGCTGACCGGGGTCGCCGACAACAAGAAGGCAACCCTAATTCCAGCCGGCTGGTTCGATGCCTGGGCCAACGCCACCTGGGCGACCGACCCCGAGGGAGCTAAGATGGATCCGCCGGTGCTGCGCGCGCCCAATGGCGTCGTGCAGGACGGGACCGAGTTCTTCGGCGCCGGCAAGGCGTATTACGACCCGGCCAAAATCACGGTGCCGACGCTGCTGATCAACGCGGAATGGGACCAGGACACGCCATCCTATATGGCGCAGACGCTGTTTCCGTTGCTGGTCAACTCGCCGGGCAAGCGCTACGTGCAGCTCGCCGAAGGCACCCACAGCATCATCATGGAGAAAAACCGGCTTGACCTGTTCAAGGCGGTACAGGCTTTCCTCGATGAGGCGGCAGGATTGTAGGCAAGTGGCGTGGGCAAAGGCGCTCTTGTGCCGTGCCCACTATTGCGAGTCCCGTTTATATCATTGGTGGGCACGCCACCGGACGCATTCGCGTCCGGCAACTTTGCCCCCCCTACGCCTGCTCGCAGAGAGAGGGAGAGGCGTCAAGCGCACGCAGACCGCCGCCATTCCATGACAACGAACCATGGCACGCGCCGATAGGTTTCCTGCTGATCTTCGTCGCCGGATACCGGTCCCGGCTCCGAAAAAAACGACAGTTGAAGGCCGCTTTCGAGCAGGGCCGCGATATAGGCCTCGAGCGGGCGGTGCCAATTTTCGACGCGTATTCCGGCCCACTCAAACCAGAATGGAAATTCGTCGAGATAGCGATCGACCGGATAATGCAGGCGGCGGCCTTCCTGATCCCTGACCCATCCGCGCGCCGCGCATGCCGAGGTAAAGCCCGTCAGATTTGCAATCAGCAAAGCGCCGGCCGGTTTCAGCACACGTGTCATCTCGCGAATGGCCTTCCTGAAGTCCGCGATGTCGACAAGCGTCAGATAACTGACGACGAGGTCGAAGCTTGCCGCCTCGAACGGCAGATCTTCCGCCTTGCCGGACCGATACTCGCCCGCAGGATCGCGTCTCCTTGCTTCCTCGAGAAGCTGAGCTGTCGGGTCGATGCCGATCGCATCGACATGCGCGGCCTTGAGCATCCTGCAAAAACGGCCTTCCCCGCAACCGACGTCCAGCGCGCGGTCGAACCGCCCGGCAGCGACACGGCCGAGCATCACCGGATCGAGCACATGCTCGCGCCCCCAGTCGCCCCGCTCGCCTCTCTCGCCCATGGAGGCGATCCAGGCTTGCGCGGAGGGTTCCCAACCATTGCTCATGAGATGCCCTCGCTCGAACTTGACGCTGTTGTTTATAACCGCATGAGAAACGCAAGCGGCCCGCTCACACCTCGTGCTCCACCGGCTGCATGTCGACGCCAAATGTTTCCAGAAACTTTGACGTCATGATGTAAAATCCGACCGAGAGCTGCAGTTCAACCAGCGCCCCTGGCGTGAGCTTTGCCGCGATGGCGTTGAAGGTCGCGTCGGTCGGCTTGCGTAACGTGACGATCTCGTCTGTGAACGCGAGCGCGGCCCTCTGCACCTCATCGAAGCAATCAGCCGTTTTCCAGTTTTCCAGCGCGGCGTTCTGCTCGTCGGTCACGCCCACGCCTTTGCCGATGCGCTTGTGCGCCACCACCTCATACGGGGCCTCGCACAAAATTCCGGTGCGGGTGATCGCCAGTTCACGCAGCACCGGGTCCAGCTCGCCCCTGAAGCGGATGGCGGCGCCGAGCCGGCAATATTGCCGGAGATAATCCGGCGAATGCGCCATCATGCGGAAGATGTTGGCGTTGCGGTTCTTGGCAACGATACCGCTGGTGCGCTCATCCAGTCTCGCCGGATCGGAATAGTCGACGCGGGCCATGGTGTGACTCAAACCTCGTGTTGCCGCTTGCGCGCGACCAGCGCCTCGCCGAACGCCTGAAACAGCGCGCGGTTGATCGGATTGCGCTGCGGGTCATACTCCGCATGCCATTGCACGCCGAGCGCAAAGCCAGGCGCGTCGGCGATCCGGATCGCTTCGATCGTGCCGTCCTCCGCAACGCCTTCGACGACGACGCGCTTGCCGGGCTGAAGAATGCCCTGGCCGTGCAATGAATTGACGCGGATGGTTTCGCAACCGAGCAGTTTTGCGAAGGCGCCGCCGGGCAGCAGGGTCACCTCGTGACGGTCGGCGAAAATGACCTCGTGATCGGGATGGATCTCGCCGTTCTCCAGCCTCGGCATGCGGTGGTTCATCCGCCCCGGCAATTCACGGATCTCCGGATGCAGCGAGCCGCCGAAGGCGACGTTCATCTCCTGCAGCCCACGGCAGATGCCGAACAAGGGCACGCCGCGCGCGACACAGGCTTCGGTCAGCGACAGTGCCAGATCGTCGCGCTCGATATCGTAAGGCTCGTGCTTCGGGTCCGCTTCGGTGCCGAAGCGGGTTGGATGAACATTGGCGCGGGCGCCGGTCAGCACCACGCCGTCGACCACATCCAGCAGCGCTCCGATATCGGTGATTTCAGGCGCGGCGGCGAACATCAGCGGCAGCGCGCCGGCGACGTCGGCCACGGCGCGAAGGTTTCGCTCCCCAACCATCTGGATGGCGAAACGATTCTCGAGGTGATGCGCGTTTCCGATCACACCGACCACCGGCTTTTTCATCGTTTCGGGCTTCCCGTTCGCTCGATTCAGGTCAGGTTTAACAGATTTCGTCGTCACCGCGAAGGCAGAGACGGCAGCCGAGCTAACCCTGGAACACTACCGCATCCACCACGACACAGCCTTTGCCGGCGCTATCCAACAGCACGGGGTTGAGGTCAAGGCTCACAACCGTGACCGCAGGATCCAGCATCAACTCGCCGATCTTCACCACCGCGTCGCAAAGCGCATCGACGTCCATCGGCGGCTCGCCGCGCACGCCTTCGAACAGCGGCGCGATCCGCAGGCGGCTGAGCGCCTGTCTTGCGTCATCCGCGGAAAACGGGGGCAGCAGCAGCGCGGTGTCGCGAAAGATTTCCACATATTTGCCGCCATCGCCGACCGCCACCACCGGCCCAAATACCGGATCGCGGTGCGCGCCGATCATGATCTCGCGCCGGCCGCCCGCCATCGCCGCGATGATGACGCCGTCGAAGCGCGCGCCGTGCCGGCGGATGATACCTTCCATCTGCGCATAGATTTCGCCGGCCTCCTCGCGCGTCTTGACGCCGAGTTTTACCAGGCCGAGCTCCGACTTGTGGGCGATGTCGGCCGAACAGCCCTTGACCACCACCGGCCCGCCGATCGACTCGAATGCAGCGATGGCTTCCGCGCGCGAGCGGCACAGCCGATGGGGCACCACCGGGATGCCGCGCGCGGCGAGCAGCGCGAGACTATCGGCCTCGTTCAGCATGGTGGTTAAGGTGGACGAAAAGGGCGGTATGCCGGGCTTGCCGTGCGCGGCCTTGCGGGCAAGCGCGCGCGCCATCAATTCGCGATGCGCCAGGAACTGATAAAGTGCGGTCACCGCCTCGGTTTCGGTCGGGAATACCGTGCAGCCCTCCGCGGAAAACTGATCCGCGACGCTGCGCTGCGTTGCCGCGATCACCAGCGGCTTGCCGGTTTTCTTGCCGAACGCCGCGGCATCGCGCGCAAAGGCTTCGACGTCGTAACCTTGGCCCGCTACCGGCACGCCGATCAAAAACGCATCGGCTGCGGGATCTTCGGCGATCACGGGGAGGATATCGCCGAACAGGCGGCTGTTGGAGAGCAGCGCGGCGGTAAGATCGATCGGGTTGGTCGTGGTGGCAAAACTGGGCAGGATGCTTTTCAATTTCTTGTCGGTTGCATCCGCCAGCGTCGCCATCGGCATGCCGAGGGAGGTGGCGGCGTCTGCGGTCATCACGCAGACCGCACCGGAATTGCTGATCGCGACCAGACGCCTTCCTTTCGGCTTCCAGCCCTTGAGATAAAGCTCGGTGGCTTCGACGAGGCCGCGCATATCGGGCGCGCGCCAGATACCGTGATGCTCGAAAAACGCATCGACGACGCGGTCCTCATTTGCGAGCGCGCCGGTGTGGGACTGCGCCGCCGCGCGGCCGGCTTCGGAGCGGCCGGACTTCAATGCGATGATGGGCAAATCGCGATCCAGCGCGACGGCGGCAAGTTCCTCCAGATATTGCTTCTCGGGGATGCTCTCCAGATACAGCAGCAGCAGTTTTACCTCGGGATCTTCAGCAACCGCCACTGCGAGCTCGCCGACGCTGATATCTGCGTCGTTGCCGGTGGCATGGGTATGCCGCACGCCGATGTTGCGCTCGCGCAGGAAACCGACCGGCACCGTGGATAGCGCGCCGCTCTGGCTCAGCATCGCGACATGGCCTTCGGCGCGGTCCATATCCATGAACATGGTGGAGAAGCTGGCGATGGCGCCGGTGCCGAAATTGGCCAACCCTTGCGAATTCGGCCCGACGATGCGCATGCCGGCTTTTTGCGCGACTTCCACCATCCGGCGCTCTTTCGCCTTGCCGGCGACCGCGTCGACCTCGCCAAAACCCGACGCCATCACCACCGCGATCTTGACGCCATGCGCGGCGCAATCCTCCACCGCGCCAATGGCGTTGTCGCCGGCCACCGCGACGATCACCATCTCCGGCGATTCCGGCAGGTCGGCCAGGCTCGGATAGCACTTGTGACCCTGCACCTGCGGGCGCGACGGGTTGATCGGAAAGATCTTGCCCCGGAAACCGAACTTGTCGAGGTAATGCACCGGCCGGCCGCCGACCTTGTTGGGATTTTCCGACGCGCCGATGATGGCGACGGACTTTGGATCGAGAGCGGCTCGCAGACGACTCATCATTTGGTCCTTGTGAAATACGGAACGAGGCGATCGGTGAAGCGCTGGTAGCGCGCGCTGACCCGGTCGCCGATTTTGAGATCATTATCGCCATGCGCCATCATGCGAAAGCCTTCGGCGGTCTCGACGAGGACGATGTTATAGGGTACGTGGCCGCGCGCTTCCGGCGTCGCGGCGCGGACGACCACCGAGGTCGCGTATACGATCCCTTCGCCGCTGGCGTGCTTGTCGACCGGGTCCGGCGCGCCGCAGGCAGCGCAAAAGCTGCGGCGGAAATATTGCTGCGAACCACAGGCCGCGCAGGATTGATAGACGATGGCTTCCGCGCCTCTGGTCCAGTCGTCGATGCCCCCGGCTCGGTCGCTCATCGCACCCGCTCCAGAAACATGCTGACATGGGAAGACAACACCCCGCCGTCGCCATGCAGCAGCGCCACCGAGGCATCGCGCACCTGCCGATTGCCGGCGCGCCCGGTCATCTGCAGATGCGTTTCCACCAGATGCGCCATTGCGCCACCGACGCCGCAATGACCATAGCTCAACAATCCGCCATGCGTGTTGAGCGGCACCGCGCCGTCGCGGCCAAAATGTCCTGACCGCACCTGCGCTGCCGCCTCGCCGCGCCCGGCGAAGCCGAGCTCTTCCAGCAGCATGGCGAGCGTAATCGTAAAACTGTCGTAGATGCCGGCGTAGCGCACGTCGCCGATCTCGATGCCGCAAGCCGCTCCGGCACGACGCAACGAAATCGCGGCGCCCATTTCGTCGAAACCGGGAATCATGGTGACATGCTGGTGGGTATGCGCCTGGGCGCAGCCACGCACGCGCACGCCGACCCCCGAAGTCGCCTCGCGGCTGACCACGAAGGCTGCGCCTCCGTCCGAAACCGGACAGCAATCCAGCAGTTTCAGCGGCAGTGCCACTGGTTTTGAGGCCATCACGTCGGCAACCGTAATCTTGTCGCGAAACTGCGCACCAGCGTGATCCGCCGCGTGCTCGCGCATCAGCACCGCGAATTCGGCGAGGTCTTCTTCGCTGACACCGTATTCATGCATGTATCGCGAAGCGACAAGGCCGTAATAGGCGGGAATGGTGGGGCCGAGCGGCATCTCATACTGAGGATGGCCGACCTGCGCCAGCGCCTGAATTGCCGCATCCCGGCTTTGGCCGGTCAGACGGTTCTCGCCTGACACCACCAGCACGTGCCGCGCCAGGCCGGCCTCGACGAGCGTATGCGCCAGCATGGTCATCGCCAGCCCGGTGGCGCCGCCGACCTGTACGGCATGGGCGTAACAGGGCTTGATGCCAAAATGCTCGGCAAACACCGTGGCCAGCATGATGTGCGGCTGCACGGTGGAATAACCGCACAGCACGCCGTCGATCTCGGCGCTCTTGAGGCCGGCGTCGGCAATGGCCAGCTCCGCCGCTTTGCTCATCAGATCGAGCGTGGACGAGCCTTCATGCCTGCCGAATGACGTGAGACCGACGCCGGTGATGAAACTCATGACAGAATGATTTCCATGTTCGTCATTCCGGGATGCGCCTCTTGGCGCAGGCCCGGAATCCATAACCGCCGATCGTGGTTATGGATTCCGGGCTCGCTCGCTTCGCTCGCGCCCCGGAATGACGATCTAGAGATTCTGCGCTTCACCATCATCAATACGACTTCGGCAGGCCGAGAACTTTCTCGGCGATGAAGCTCAAGATCAGCTGCGGGCTGATCGGCGCGATCCGCGGGATCAGGGATTCGCGCAAATAGCGCTCGACGTGATATTCCTTTGCATAGCCGAAGCCGCCATGGGTCATCACCGCCTGCTCGCAGGCCTGAAAGCCGGCTTCGCCCGCGAGATACTTTGCGGCATTGGCCGCCGGGCCGCACGCAAAACCCTGGTCGTATTGCCAGCCCGCCGACAGCGTCATCAGCCATGCCGCTTCCAGCTCCATCCAGTTCTTCGCCAAGGGATGCTGGATCGCCTGGTTCTTTCCGATCGGACGGTTGAACACGATGCGGCTTTTCGCGTAGGCCGAAGCCCGCGCCAGCGCCAGCTTGCCGAGACCCACCGCTTCGGCGGCGATCAGGATGCGCTCCGGATTCATGCCGTGCAAAATATATTCAAAGCCGCGGCCTTCCTCGCCGATGCGATCCTCCAGCGGAATCTCGAAATCGGCGATGAACAGCTCGTTGGAATCCACCGCCTTGCGGCCCATCTTCTCGATCTCGTGCACCGCGATGCGCTTGCGGTCGAAGTCGGTATAAAACAGGCTGAGACCGCGGGTCGGGCTCTTGACGTCCTCCAGCGGCGTGGTGCGCGCCAGCAGCAAAATCTTTTCCGCGACCTGGGCCGTTGAAATCCAGACCTTCTGGCCGTTAACGACGTATTTGTCGCCGCTGCGAACCGCGCGCGTCTTGAGCTGTGTGGTGTTGAGCCCGGTGTTCGGCTCGGTAACGGCGAAGCAGGATTTTTCCTTGCCCGAGACGATCGGCGGCAACATGCGCCGGCATTGCTCGGGCGTACCGAACACCACCACCGGGTTCAATCCGAACACGTTCATATGCACCGCGGACGCACCGGACATCCCGGCGCCGGACTCCGAAATCGTCCGCATCATGATCGCGGCATCGGTGATCCCCAGACCTGACCCGCCATACGCCTCCGGAATACAGATGCCGAGCCAGCCGCCATCCGCCAGCGCCCTGTGGAAGTCGGCGGGATAACCGCCTTCCTTGTCCTTCTTCAGCCAATAGGCATCGTCAAAGCGCGAACAGATTTTTCCGACCGCGTCGCGGACCTGTTCCTGGTTGGCGGTGAGCGCGAAATCCATCGTTCAATCCCGCGGCGCGATCTTGGTGACGCCGTCGCGCACCATCGCCGCGATCTGGTCCGCCGAAAAACCGGCTTCGATCAGCACCTCTTCGCTTTGTTCACCAAGCTTGGGCGCCAGGCGCACAGGCTCGGCCGTCGTTTCCGAGAAATTTGTGGAAACCTTCATGCTGCGAATCGCGCCTTCGCTGGGATGCGTCACGACGGGAAAGAAATCGGTCTTCACCAAATGCGGGTCTTGCAAAATGCTTTCCAGATCGTGCATCGGCATCACCGGCACATCGGCCTTGGTCAGCAGATCGGACCACTCCGCGGTGGTGCGCGTCTCGAAAATGCGCGCCAGTTCCGCATAGACCATATCGATGTTGACCGCGCGTCCTGCAAAGGTCGAAAATTTCGGGTCGCGGCGCAGATCGTCGCGGCCGGTAGCCTTGAAGAAATTTTCCCACTGCTTGTCGTTGTAGACGATCACGGAGATAAAACCGTCCGAGGTTTTGTAGGGCCGCCGGTCGCGCGACAGATGGCGTGCATAGCCGCCTTTGTCGAGCGGGGGCTCATAGGTGAGCCCCCCCATGTGATCGCCCATCACAAAACCCGCCATGGTCTCGAACATCGGAATATCCACGCGCTGGCCGCGCCCGCTGCGGTCGCGGTGCACCAGGCTCGCGCAGATCGCGCCGACCGCGGTGAGGCCGACGATGCGGTCCACCAGCGCGTTTGGAACATAGCGCGGAATGCCGTCGCCGGTCTGCGCCATCAGCGCGGGCAGCGCGGTGGCGCCCTGGATCAAGTCGTCATAGGCGGGCTTTGCGGCGTAAGGGCCGTCCTGGCCGAAACCAAACACGCCGGCATAGATCAGGCGCGGATTGATTTTCGCGACCACGTCGTAGCCGAGACGCAGCCGCTCCATCGCCTGCGGGCGCACGTTGTATACCAGCACGTCGGCAGTTGCGATCAGCCGCAGCAGCGCGTCGCGACCGGCATCTTTCTTCAGATCCAGGCAGATGCTGCGTTTAGAGCGGTTGGTGTTGAGAAATACCGGCCCCATTCCCGGGTGCCGGGTCGGCCCGATCTGCCGCGTCACGTCGCCATCGAGCGTCTCTATCTTGATGATATCGGCGCCGTAGTCGCCGAGCATCTGGGTCGCGTACGGCCCCATCAACACCGTCGTCAGGTCGATGATCTTGACGCCCTGCAGGGGTCCCATGGTTCGTTTGCTCCCGGCCTATCCGGTCTAGTAACGGCATGGGATCGGATAGATCAAGGGCAGGATCGTAGGGTGGGCAAAGTCGTCGGACGCGATAGCGTCCGGCGGCGTGCTCACCATTACTTGGCGTGGCGCGCCATGGTGGGCACGGCGCGCAGAGCGCGCCTTTGCCCACCCTACGGTTCCCTACCTCGCCAGCATCTTGCGCAATTCGGTCTTCAGCACCTTGCCGTAATTGTTCTTCGGCAATGCGTCGAGATAGACATAGCGCTTCGGGCGCTTGAAGCGGGCGATCGAGTTCAGGCAATGGGCGTCGAGCTTGCCGTCGTCGGCGGCAGCACCCTGTTCCAGCACCACGCAGGCCACCACGATCTCGCCCCAGTCCGCATCCGCCACGCCGATCGCCGACACTTCCCGCACGTCCGCATGGGTCAGCAACGCCTCCTCGACCTCGCGCGGATAGATGTTGGTGCCGCCGGAAATGATCACGTCCTTGGAACGGTCCGACAGCGTGAGAAATCCGTCTTGGTCCAGCCGTCCGACATCGCCGGTGCGGAGCCAGCCGTCTTTCAGCGTTTCGGCGTTGGCCTTCGGGTTGTTCCAGTAGCCGAGCATCACGGCGGCGCCCTTGGCCTCGATCTCGCCGGTCTGCCCCGCCGGCAACGGCTTGCCATCGGCATCGGTGATGCGAACCTGCATCACGCTCTGCGCGGGTCCTGCGGAGGCCAGCCGTTCCAGATAGCGCGGATGCTCCGTATCGGCGTGCCAGTGCCGGCCCAGCGATGTGATGCACATCGGCGATTCACCCTGGCCGTAAATCTGCACGAAGCGCTGGCCCATGGTGGCGATGGCGTCGCGAATGTCGGCGAGATACATCGGCCCGCCGCCGTAGATGATAGTGCGCAGCCCCTCGCCGTTCTCGCCGCGGCGTTTGGCGGCGTCGACCAGCCGCCGCACCATGGTGGGAGCCGCGAACATCACGACATTGCCGAGCTGCCGGCCGATGTTGAGAACTTCATCCGGATCGAAGCCGCCGGATTGCGGAATAACGTGCCGGCCGCCCATGCGGACATGCGGCAGATGGTAGAGACCGGCGCCGTGCGAGATCGGCGCGGCATAGAGCGAAACATCGTCCGGCGTCGCGGGATCGACGTCGACCATGTAGCACAGGGTCGCCGCCACCAGATTGCCGTGGCTCAGCATCACGCCTTTCGGCCGGCCGGTGGTGCCGGAGGTGTAGAACAGCCACGCCAGATCGTCGATCCCGCACCCGCGTGGCGAGGGATTGCCGTCGCCTTCGCGCATTTTCAGATAGACATTGTTGTCCATCGACAGCGTTTTCATCGACGCCGGCAGCTCCGAAGCTGCTTCGGCCAACGCTTCGATCGTATCATCGGAAACGAATGCCAGCCTGGCGCCAGCGTCTGAGCAAATCCAGGCCGCTTCGCGGCCGTGCAGTTTTGCGTTGATCGGAATCGCGGCTGCGCCGATCCACCAGATGCCGTAAAGGCACTCGAGATATTGCGTGCAATTGCTGGCAAACAGCGCGACGCGGTCGCCAGGCTCGATGCCGTAGTCGCGAGCGAGCGCGGCGCCGATCGCGGCGGCGCGCCGCGCAAAGGTGGCGTAGTCGGCATCGAGATCGAAGCCGGTGATGAGCGCCGGCGATTGCGGTCGCAGCCGCGCCGTCGCCGCCAGCCATTCGGCAACGTTCATCGCTTACTTCGCAGGCTCCAGCAGCGAGACGTAATTGGCGACCGCGGCGCCGCCCATGTTGAAGATGCCGCCGAGTTTGGCATCCTTGATCTGCATGCCTTCAGGCGCCTGTCCGAGCAGCTGCATCGCGGTCAGCACATGCATGGAGACGCCGGTGGCGCCGATAGGGTGGCCTTTGGCTTTCAGGCCGCCGGAAGGATTGATCGGCAGCTTGCCGTCCTTCTGCGTCCAGCCTTCCTTGATCGCGCGGGCGCCCTGCCCCCTCGGCGTCAATCCCATCGCCTCATATTCGATCAGTTCGGCGACGGTGAAGCAGTCGTGGGTTTCCACGAACGACAGGTCGGACAATTGCACGCCGGCCTTTTGCAGCGCGCGCTGCCATGCCACGGTGCAGCCTTCGAACTGCAGGATGTCGCGCTTGGACATCGGCAAGAAGTCCTGCGCATGCGCGGTAGCCTTGATGTCGACCGCCTTGCCCATGGTTTTCGCGGTTTCCGAATCCGTCAGCACCAATGCCGCGGCGCCGTCCGACACCAGCGAGCAATCGGTACGCTTCAGCGGGCCTGCAACAAACGGATTCTTCTCGCTCTCGGAGCGGCAGAAGTCGTAGCCAAAATCCTTGCGCATCTGCGCATAGGGATTGGCGACGCCGTTCTTGTGATTCTTGGCGGCGATCATCGCCAGCGCATCGGACTGGTCGCCGTATTTCTGGAAATAGGCCTGCGCGATCTTGCCGAACACGCCGGCGAAACCCCCGGGCGTGTCGCCATCTTCGGGCAGATACGAGGCGCGCAGCAGGTTGCGGCCGATCTCCGGTCCCGGCGTGCGCGTCATCTGCTCGACGCCGACCACCAGCACAATTTTTGCCGCCCCCGCCTCAATCGCCCGCACGCCCTGATGCACCGCCGCCGATCCGGTGGCGCAGGCATTCTCCACGCGCGTCGCCGGCTTGAAGCGCAGTTGCGGATCGGCCTGCAGCACCAGCGAGGCGGTAAAATCCTGTGGCGAGAAGCCGGCGTTGAAATGCCCGAGCACGATTTCGTCGACGTCGGCGGCCGAGATGCCGGCGTCCGCGAGCGCATCGTTCGCGACCTTGACCACAAGGCTCTCGACGCTCTCGGTGTCGAATTTCCCGAACGGCGTATGCGCCCATCCGACAATGCTGGCTGTCATGGTGGTTCTCCCTGTCGTTCTAGCGGTCCCGAGGTCGAGTTCACATATAGTCCATCGGCCTGCCGACTTCACTCAACTTCGAAGTTTTTTATGGTCCGAATGCACATGGAAGTTATGCCCGCCCAGTTGCCGGATTTGATCTCCTTTGCCGGGCAAAGCCAGGAACCGCCCACTGCAATGACGTTGGGCTCCGCAAGCCATGCTTTTGCATTGGTTTCGCCGATGCCGCCGGTCGGGCAGAAACGCGTGTGCGGAAACGGTCCTGCCAGCGCGCGCAGTGCAGCTATGCCGCCCGATTGCTCCGCGGGAAAGAATTTGACCAGATTGAAGCCGTAGGCTTGCGCCTGCATCAATTCGGAAGCGGTCGCGACACCGGGCATGAAGGGAAGATCCGCCGCCTTCGCGGCCGCGAGCAGTTCCGGCGTCGCCCCGGGGCTGATTGCAAAACGTGCACCCAGCGATCTCGCCTTGGCGAGGTCATCTGGCGTCACCACGGTGCCGATACCGACAACAGCCTCCGGCACGGCGGCGATGATGGCCTTCGCGGCTTCCATCGCCGCTGCGGTGCGCAGCGTGATTTCCAGCGCACATACGCCGCCGGCCACCAGCGCGCGGGCGAGCGGAACAGCGTCTGCGGCCCGCTCGATGGCAATGACAGGAATCACCCGGGCCGACTGCAGCAAGGCGGCCAGATCGCATTTTGCGGTCATGCGGATGTCTCGCGTGAAAGGGTACGCATGATATCATCCGGCATCGCCGACAACGGAATGATCGCTCCGGGATGGCACACCACCGCGCCGGCGAGCCGATGCCCGGCCCGCGCCGCCGGAACCGGATCGGCACCGTTGAGTCTCGCCGCCAGATAGGCGGCCGCAAAGCTGTCACCCGCCGCCGTGGTGTCGACTGCCACCTTCTTCACAGGCTCCGCTTTCACGACACGCGAACTACCGGCAGCGCGCACGACACAGGCTGGTTCGGCCAGTTTCAGAACGGCTTCGGCACCGGGAATGCGGGCCATCAGATCGTCGTCATTTTCACCGGGATAAAGCGCGGAGAGGTCTTCCGTCGATGCAAGCACTGTATCGCACGCCTCCATCGCATCCTGATAGGCGCGTCGGGCAACCGCAAGATCAGGCCACCCGCGCGGGCGAAAATTGGTGTCGAACGCGATCCGGACCGAACTTTTCCGCGCGCGCCCAAGCGCTGCCATCAAACGCTGCCGTCCGCTGTCGCCGTAAAGCGACAATGTGATTGCCGAGAAATAAATCAAATCGTATCCCGCCAGCGCATCCAAAATGCGTTCGGTCTCCGGCAGGTCCATCAAGATGCGTGCGGCGGAATTTTCGCGCCAGTGATAGAACCGGCGCTCGCCCGCCGCATCGGTCTGGATCACGTAGAGTCCAGGTAGCTTGCCGGGGAGTCGCGCGACATGCCCGGTTCGCACGCCTTCTGCGTTCCAGCCCGCGACCATCTCGTCGCTGAAAGGGTCGTCGCCGAGGGCGGTGATGTAATCTGTCTGCACCCCCAGACGCGACAGGTACACCGCCGTATTAAGCGTATCGCCGCCATATCCGCGCGCGAGCCCGGTGCCAGTAGTTTGCCGCAACTCTATCATGCACTCGCCGATGCAAGCGGCCTTGGTCATGATCGAATTCCGTAGCCGCTACGCCGCAAACTTTCCGCCGAGTTCATCGTCGATGTGAATCCGAATGATATCGTCGAAAGTCTTCTCGGCGGTGGTAAAGCCGAGTTTCCGGGCCCGGCTGGCGTCGAAATTGCGCGGCCAGCCGTCGACGATGCCGATGATGAACGGGTCCGGTTCGCGCCTGATCCGTGCCGCCACCTTGTCGCCCGCCACCCGCTTCAACGCCGCGATCTGTTCGCCCACCGTCGCGGAGAGGCCAGGCATGGTGAGATTGCGGCGCGCGCCGGCGGCCGCGCTGTCCATGGTGGCGGCATGGATCAGGAACCCTACCGCCGAGCGCGGCGAGGCATGCCAGTGCCGGACGTCCTCCGACACCGGTAGCACCGCTTCCTTACCGGCCAGCGGCTCGCGCAAAATGTTGGAAAAGAATCCGGAAGCGGCCTTGTTGGGCAGCCCGGGGCGGATGCAGATCGTCGGTAGCCGGATGCCGATACCGTCCATGAAACCGCGGCGCGAATAGTCGGCCAGCAGCAGTTCGCCGATCGCTTTTTGCGTTCCGTAGCTCAGCAGCGGCGTATGGAAGAACTCATCGCCGATGGCGTCTGGAAACGGCGCGCCGAATACCGCGATGGACGAGGTGAACACCACGCGAGGCTTGTAGCCGCCGCCGATCAGCCTGATGGCGTCGAGCAGCATCCGCGTGCCGTCGAGATTGATGCGGTAACCCTTGTCGAAATCCAGCTCGGCCTCGCCGGACACGATGGCCGCGAGATGAAAGATCACGTCGGGACGATCAGCGACCAGTTTTTCGGCAAATCCCGGCACCGCGAAATCGCCGGCAATCGTCTCGACGGGAAATCCGGGATTTTCAGGCTTCGCCGGGGCCACGACGTCCTGCAGCGTCATGCGGGTGATGTCTTGCTGGCCTAACCGGCCATCGCGCAGCAGACGTTCGGTGAGTTTGCGGCCGACCATGCCAGCTGCGCCGAGAATGAGGATGTGCAAGGGGGACTCCTTCTTGAATTTTAAACACCCTCATCCTGAGGAGCCGCGCATCTTGCGCGGCGTCTCGAAGGATCGGCAATAAGACTCGTGGCCATCCTTCGAGACGCCCGCTGCGCGGGCTCCTCAGGATGAGGGCTACGAATTACTCCTTCACCGCGCCGGTCATCGCCGACACATAGTGCTCGACAAAGAACGCGTAGAGAATCACCAGCGGCAGCGAGCCGGCCAGCGCGCCGGCCATCAGCGAGCCCCAGCGATAGATGTCGCCGTCGACGAACTCGTTGACGATCGCGACCGGCACGGTCTTGTTGCTGGTCGATTGCAGGAACGTCAGCGCATAGATGAATTCGTTCCAGCACAGTGTGAAGCAGAAGATGAAGGCCGAGATCAGGCCCGGAATCGCCAGGGGCAGCACGATCTTGGTCAGGATCTGCCAACGGCTGGCGCCGTCGATCAGCGCGCATTCCTCCAGCTCGAACGGGATGGTCTTGAAATAGCCCATCAACAGCCAGGTCGAGAACGGAATCAGGATGGTCGGATAGGTCAGGATCAAGGCCATCGGTGAGTCGAACAGGCCGTACTGGAACACCACCGTGGCGAGCGGAATGAACAGGATCGAGGGCGGCACCAGATAGGACAGGAAGATCAGCCCGCCGACCCATTGCGCGCCGCGATAACGCAGCCGCACGATGGCGTAAGCGGCCAGCACGGAGGCTATGATCGACAGCACGGTGGCGCACACCGCCACATACATCGTGTTCCACAGCCACCACGGATAATAGCTCTCGAACAATAGTTTATGGATGTGCTTGAAGGTCGGATTCCAGGTCCAGAACGGATTGAACTTGTCGAGATCGAGCAGCTGCTCGTCCGGCTTGATCGCAGTCAGCCCCATCCAGTAGAACGGAAACAGCAGCACAAACACGATGATCGCCAGCGGCAGATACAGCGTGACCATGCGGCGCGGCACCGACTGCAGATAGCTCATGCCCTCGCTGTGATCGTCCCTCGCCACCGTCGGCGCCGGCCCGGACAGCACCGCCTTGAGGTCGATTTTGGGAGCGGGAACGTCAGTCATTGTTCTCTCCCTGCTGCCATTTGCGGCGCTGTAATCCAAACCACGACACCATGATGGCGGCGAGCAGGAACGGGATCATGGCGCTGGAAATCGCAGCGCCCTCGCCCAATTGGCCGGCGATGATCGCGCGCTGATAGGACAGCGTCGCCATCAGATGGGTGGCGTTGACCGGACCGCCGCGCGTCATCGCCCAGATCAGCTGGAAGTCGGTGAAGGTGAACAGCACCGAGAACGTCATCACCACCGCGATGATCGGGGTCAACAGCGGATAGGTGATGAAGCGGAACATCTCCCACTTGCTCGCGCCGTCCAGCGTCGCTGCCTCGTAGAGCGAAGGCTGCACGGTCTGCAGGCCGGCGAGCAGCGTGATCGCAACGAAAGGCACGCCGCGCCAGATATTGGCGAAGATCACGCAGATGCGCGCCCAGGTGACATCGCCGAGAAAATTGATGTTCTCGGTGATCAAACCCATCTGCTTCAGCGACCACGAGATGATCGAGAATTGCGAGTCAAAAATCCACCAGAACGCCAGCGCCGACAGCACGGTCGGCACAATGAAAGGGATCAGCACCAGCGCGCGCAGCATCGCCTTGAACGGCATGTTCTCGTTAAGCAGCAGCGCCAGATAAAGCCCGATCGCGAATTTGATCGCACTGGCGACGCTGGTGTAAAGCAGCGTATTGAACACCGAGAGCCAGAAGATGGTGTCGCCCCACAGCCACTCGTAGTTCTCGGTCCCGATGAATTCGCCGGGCCGTCCGATCTTGGCGTCGGTAAACGAAATCCAGATTCCCAAGCCCAGCGGATAGGCCAAGAAGAATATCAGGAACGCCATCGCGGGCAGCATGAACCAGAAGCCGAGCCAGTTGCGGTTCGACCTGAGTTGGTCCCACGCGGTGGCCTCGCGAATAGGCCGTTTGGCGGCTCTTGTTTCGAATGCCATATCAGCCATTGGCGTGTCCCGTACTGTTGGAAGCGATGGAGCGGGCCGCGATCCTGCGCGGCCCGCGCCAGTGTTATCAACGATAGATACGCTTCAACTGACGTTCCGTCACCGCGATCGCACCCTTGGCGTCGTCACGTCCGCTGCAGTAGTTCGCAAACATGTCGACCACGAGGAAGTCGGCAATGGCGGTGGCCGCCTTTTCGCCGGGCGTACCGATGCCCGACGCGGGAAGCGCGCGCTTGCTGGCCTGGCTGAACACCTGGTTCTTCGGGTCCGCAGTCCACACCGGGGAAGCGTCATAGGAATTGAGGGTGTGGGTGAGATACCCGCGCGCGCCGGACAGCCACTTGTCGAAGTTTTCCTTCTCCAGCATGAACGCGATGAAAGCCTTCGCCGCGTTCGGATATTTGGTGAAGTTGAACGCGAGGATCGGAACTGCGAGCTGCAGTTCGGTCGGCTTGCCGACCGGACCCACGGGCCACAACGCGTGGTAGGTATCTTCAGCGAGTTCCTTCTTGGTCGGATCGTCCTTGGCGGCGACATAGATTGAGATGCCGTTGGCGGTGCAGTGAAGCTCGCCCGCCAGATATGCCTTGTTGTTGGACGAGTCGTTCCAGGACGCGACGCCTGGGATGAAGGTGTCGGACAGCGCCTTGGCATATTCCAGCGCCTTGACGGTTTCGGGCGAGTTGATGATGACCTTGTTGTCCTTGTCGACCGTGTAGGCGCCGTGGCCCCACAGGATCCAGTGCAGCCAGGCATTGGCGTCGCCGGTGGCGTGACCGAGCGGGTAGCCGGCCGGCGTGTTGTTCGCCTTCAGCGCCTTGCACATTGCCAGGAAGCCCGGGAAATCCGTCGGGAATTCCTTGAAGCCGGCCTTTTCCATCGACGACTTGCGGTAGGTCATGTAGCCGCCGATGGTCGCAACGGGAATGCCCAGCCAGTCGTTGCCCTGCTTGCAGGTTTTTTCCGCAGCATCGGTCCAGCCGCCGTACTTCTTGCCGAGATAGTCGGCAACGTCGTTCATCTTCAGCACTTTGGTCGGGAACAGCTGCGGCAATGTGTGCAGACCCCAGGCGATATCGAGACCCGAACCGGTATTCGCAGCAACCGAGGCCTTCGGCTGCACGTCCTCAAAGGATTCCGAAAACACGTTCATCTCGGTGCCGGTCGCCGTCTTGAACGCCGCGACCATCGCATTGAATGCATCGTCTTCGGCCGGCACGAAGCGCTTCCAGCGCATCACGGTAAGCTTGGCGCCCTTTTCCGCTTTCCATGGCGCGGCTTGCGCCCAGGCCTTGGCAAATTCCAGCAGAGCCGGCCCGGTAAGCGCACCGGCCGCAGCCAGCGCGGTGCCGCCTTGAAGAACAGAACGGCGTGTAAAGTCATGCATCTTGATGTCTCCCTTGAGGTTTTTTGGTTTGTTCAGGCGTTAAGCCGCTTACCCGTCGTCTCGTCGAACAGATGCACAAGCGCGGGATCTGGTTTAAGCCGGACCTTGTCGCCCGGATTGAATTGATGACGTTCGCGAAACACGGCGACGACTTGCTGGCCACCGAGCTTGGCGAAGACCTGGGTTTCGGACCCCGTCGGCTCCACCACCACGATCTCGGCCTCGGCGCCATCGTCGGCGATGGTGAAGTGCTCGGGCCGCACACCGTAGACCGCCGGCCGGCCGTCGGAATTGGGCGGCGCTCCGGCGAGCGGCAGTTTTACGCCGTTCGGTCCCTCGAAGCTGGCGCTGCCATTCACCTTGACCTTGCCATGCAGGAAATTCATCGCGGGCGAGCCAATAAAACCCGCGACGAACTGGTTGTCCGGCCGATCATAGAGCTCCAGCGGCGTGCCGATCTGCTCGACGATACCGTCATGCATCACCACGATCTTGTCGGCCATGGTCATGGCTTCGATCTGGTCATGAGTGACGTAGACCGTGGTGGTTTTCAGCCGCTGGTGCAGTTCCTTGATCTCGGTGCGCATCGCGACCCGAAGCTTGGCATCGAGGTTGGACAGCGGCTCGTCAAACAGGAATACCTGCGGGTCACGGACAATGGCGCGGCCCATGGCGACGCGCTGGCGCTGGCCGCCCGACAACTGCCTCGGGTATCGGTCCAGCAGCGGCGTCAGAGCGAGGATTTCGGCGGCGCGTCTGACGCCTTTGTCGATCTCATTCTTGCTGGCGCCGCGCAACTTCAAGGAAAATCCCATATTGTCGGCGACCGTCATATGCGGATAGAGCGCATAATTCTGGAATACCATCGCGATATCGCGCTCTTTGGGCTGGACGTTGTTGACCACGCGGTCGCCGATCGAAATCGTGCCGGAAGTGATGTTTTCCAGCCCGGCCAGCATCCGCAGCAAGGTCGACTTGCCACACCCGGACGGGCCCACCAGCACGACGAACGCGCCGTCTTCGATGGGGACGCTTACCCCATGCAGGACCTCAAAGCCCCCGAACGACTTACGCACGTCGTGAATCTGCACTGACGCCATACAATTCCTCCAATGATCAGGCGATCGGCCCCGCGGCCGTCGCCGTTTTCTTGTTTGACCGGGGTCATACCAGACTTTTTTGTCTATGTCCTTGGATCATAGTCGAATTGTTACCCCGTCTACCGCCGCCATTCCGGGGCGCTCGCGCCTTCGCGAGCGAACCCGGGAATCCAGAAGTAGCAATCCACTTCGCTGGATTCCGGGTTCGCGCCGAAGAGGCGCGGCCCGGAATGACGGACACCCGGGAAGCGTTGCGAAGCCAGCGGCGGCATGCGAACATCGCTCGCCGCCACGAACATTACGCACAAAAACAAGGCATGTGCGCTGCGGGAGAAACAATGAACAAGCCGATAACCGGGCTGACCCGGAAGAAGCTCCGGTCCAGCGAGTGGTTCAACAATCCCCATAATCCGGGAATGACCGCGCTCTATCTGGAGCGCTACCTGAATTATGGACTGACCCGACACGAATTGCAGTCAGGCAAGCCGATCATCGGCATCGCGCAGACCGGCAACGACCTGTCCCCCTGCAACCGCCATCATCTCGAGCTTGCGCAGCGTGTCCGCGAAGGCATCCGCGAGGCCGGCGGCATCGCCATGGAGTTCCCGACCCATCCGATTCAGGAAACCGGCAAGCGCCCCACCGCGGCGCTCGACCGCAACCTGGCCTATCTCGGCCTGGTTGAAATCCTGTTCGGCTATCCGCTGGACGGCGTGGTGCTGACCACGGGCTGCGACAAGACCACTCCCGCCTGCATGATGGCGGCGGCGACGGTGAATATTCCCGCCATCGTGCTGTCGGGCGGGCCGATGCTGAACGGCTGGTTCAACGGCGAACGCACCGGCTCCGGCACCGTGGTGTGGAAATCGCGCGAGGAAATGGCCGCCGGCAAGATCGACTATGAGGAGTTCATGGACATCGTGGCGTCGTCGGCGCCCTCGGTCGGCCACTGCAACACCATGGGCACCGCCTCGACCATGAACTCGCTGGCCGAGGCGCTCGGCTTTTCATTACCCGGATGCGCGGCGATCCCCGCGCCCTATCGCGAGCGCGGCCAGATCGCCTACGAGACCGGCAAACGCGCGGTCGAGATGGTGTGGGAGGATCTCAAACCGTCCGACTTCCTGACCCGCAAGGCATTCGAGAACTGCATCGTGGTCAATTCGGCGATCGGCGGTTCCACCAACGCGCCCATTCACATCAACGCGCTGGCGCGGCATATCGGCGTCGAACTTTCCATCGAGGACTGGCAGAAGATCGGCCACGACGTTCCGCTGCTGGTCAACATGCAGCCGGCGGGATTTTATCTCGGCGAGGAATATCACCGCGCCGGCGGCGTGCCTGCGGTGGTCAGGGAATTGATGAAGCACAAACGCATCCATGAGGACGCGCTCACCGTCAACGGCAAGACCATGGGCGAGAATTGCCGCGCCGCGCCCTCGCCCGACAACGACGTGATCCGCAGCTACGACGAGCCGCTGGTGACGGATGCGGGATTCATCGTGCTGCGCGGCAACCTGTTCGATTCGGCGATCATGAAGACCAGCGTGATCTCCAAGGAATTCCGCGATCGCTATCTGTCCAATCCGAAAGACCCCGAAGCGTTCGAGGGCCGCGCCATCGTATTCGAGGGACCGGAAGATTATCACCACCGCATCGACGATGAATCGCTCAATATCGACGAGCATTGCATGCTGTTCGTGCGCGGTGTCGGCCCGATCGGCTACCCCGGCGGCGCCGAGGTGGTGAACATGCAGCCTCCCGCCGCGCTGATCAAGAAAGGCATCACGTCGCTGCCCTGCATCGGCGACGGCCGCCAATCGGGCACCTCCGGCTCGCCTTCGATCCTCAACGCCTCCCCTGAAGCGGCCGCCAACGGCGGACTTGCCGTGCTCAAGACCGGCGATCGCGTCCGCATCGACCTCAACAAGGGGGACGCGAATATCCTGATCTCGGCCGAGGAACTCAAGCAGCGCTTCGCCGACCTCAAGGCGATGGGCGGATTTCCGTATCCGAAAAACCAGACGCCGTGGCAGGAGCTCTACCGCGACACAGTCGGCCAGCAATCCACCGGCGCCTGCCTCGAACTGGCAACCCGCTACCGCGACCTCGCCGGCACCGTCGGCGTGGCGCGGGATAATCATTAGACCAACTCGTCATTGCCGGGCTTGACCCGGCAATCCATCCTCGTTGAAGACTCTTTGCGAAGAAGATGGATACGCGGGTCAAGCCCGCGTATGACGCGTCAACAATAAACGGAGAAATAAATGTCTGACCGCCTGAAAGGCAAGCGCGCCTTCGTGACCGCCGCCGCGGTAGGCATCGGCCACGCCTGCGCCACGGCTTTTGCGCGCGAGGGCGCGGAAGTGTTCGCAACCGACATCGACGAGGAAAAGCTGGCGCTCCTGAAGAAGGACGGCGTGTCCGACGTCGCAAAACTCGATGCACGGGACAGCGCCGCGGTCGAGGCGATGGCCAAACGCGTCGGCACCGTCGACATCCTGCTCAACGCCGCCGGCTTCGTTCATCATGGCACCGTGCTGGAATGCTCCGACGCCGACTGGGATTTTTCCTTCGACCTCAATGTAAAATCGATGCACCGGACCATCCGCGCGTTCCTGCCGGGCATGCTGGAGGCAGGCGGCGGCTCCATCGTCAACATCTCCTCCGCTGCCGGGGTATTCAAGGCCGCGCCCAATCGCTACGTCTACGGCGCGACAAAAGCCGCGGTCGCGGCGCTGACCCGCGCGGTCGCCGCCGACTTCATCACCAAGGGCATCCGCTGCAACTGCATCTGCCCGGGCACCATCGAAACCCCCTCGATGCTCAACCGCGCGGCCGCCGCAGGACCGGGCGGGCGCGAGATGTTCGTCAGCCGGCAGCCGATGGGACGGCTCGGCACCGCCGACGAGATCGGATCGCTCGCGGTCTATCTAGCCAGCGACGAGAGCGCTTTCACCACCGGCGTCGCCCACATCATCGACGGCGGCTGGACGCTGTGATGCTGGCCTGCCCCGGCCGCAGCGCAGCGCGTAGCCCTTCGCGGAGCGGTGCGCTGCAGAGCCGGGGCCCCGGTTGCTTGCGACTCGAAGAAACCGGGGTCCCGGTTCTGCGAAGCAGCGCTGCGCAAGAGCTACGCGCTGCATCGCGCCCGGGACACGAGACTTGGTAATTCAACGATGAGGCTACCACCATGAACAACATCGATCTCAACGGCCGTTGCGCCGTGGTTACCGGCGGCGCGCAGGGGTTTGGGCGCGCCATTACCCAGCGTTTTGTCGCCTCCGGGGCAAAAGTCGCGATCTGGGATCACGACCAGCCCTTCGCCGAGAAGACCGCCGAGGAAATCGGCGCCGGCGTGACGGCATTCAAGGTGGACGTTTCCGATCTTGCCGCGGTCGAAAAAGCCCGCGACGCCACCCTGAAGGCATTCGGCAAGATCGACATCCTGGTCAACAATGCCGGCATTGCCGGAATCAACAAGACGGTGTGGGAGACCGACCTCGATGAGTGGCGCAAGGTATTGCGCATCAATCTCGACGGTCCTTTCATCTGCTGCAAAGCCATCGTGCCTTCGATGGTAAAACAGAACTACGGCCGCATCGTCAACATCGCCTCGATCGCCGGCAAGGAGGGCAACCCGAATGCCGCGCATTACTCGGCCTCCAAGGCCGGGCTGATCGCATTGACCAAATCGCTGGGCAAGGAGCTTGCCGGCCACGAGATCGCGGTCAATGCGGTGACGCCCGCGGCGGCAAAAACCGCGATTTTCGACCAGATGACGCAGGAGCATATCAACTTCATGCTGTCCAAGATTCCAAAGGGCCGCTTCGTGCTGGTGGAAGAATTGGCGGCGATGGTGGCGTGGCTGGCGTCGGAGGATTGCGCTTTCTCCACCGGCGCCGTTTTCGACATTTCCGGCGGCCGCGCGACTTATTGAGGACAAGAAATCGCGCCAAACGGGAGGCAGCCATGTACTGCGCGTCCAAAAGGACTGGCCCACTTGATTAAAGCACCGGACAAAATGATTGCCAGGCGTGCCGACACCCAGGCCCGCGCCGATTTCGCGACCTGGAAAATGATGGCAAAGCTGAACGGCGCCTCCTCCTTGCCCGCGGAGGCCCAGAGATTCCTGGTCCGCTACAAGACATTCCTCGATGACATGACCGACAGCGAGGCCACCGAGGCCACGATCGCCCTGGTCTACAAAAGCTATTACGCGGAAATGGGCGGCGCAGGCACGCCGCCGGATGTGCGCTCCGGTCCGAACGGCCACAACACCGACAACGTGACCGCCTTCAAGCGGCCGGCCGCCCCGCGGCCGAAGCCCGCAAGCCCCGGCGCGCCGGCAAAATCCCGGCTTCCCGTTGCGCTGATATTCATCTGCCTTGTCATCGTCTATGCCGGGGCCCGATATCTGTGGCGGTAGTTATCAATCGTAGGGCGGATTAGCGCAGCGCAATCCGCCGCTGTTGGCGCAATGCGCGGATGGCAATTGCGCCCTATGGGGCAGCCACCGCCGGGCCCTTTGATTTTCCCTTCCGTCCCTTCAGCCAATTCTCCAACCGCTGCACCACCACGAAGAAGGTCGGCACGAACAGCACCGCGAGGCAGGTCGAGGCGATCATGCCTGAAAATACCGTGATGCCGATCGATTTGCGCGCGTTGGCGCCGGCGCCGGTGGCGAGCACCAGCGGCACCACGCCGAGGATGAAGGCGAACGACGTCATCAGGATCGGGCGGAACCGGGCGCGCGCCGCCTCGACCGCCGATTCCAGCAAGGGCCTGCGGTCGCGCACGTGCAGTTCGAGTGCGACCTCCACGATCAGGATGGCATTCTTCGCCGACAGCGCAATCAGCAGGATCAATCCGATCTGGGTATAGAGATTGTTCTCGATCCTCAAAGCCGTCAGCACCGCCATCGGCCCGAGCAGCGACAGCGGCACCGCGAGGATCACCGACAGCGGCGCGTACCAGCTCTCATACTGGCCGGCCAGCACCAGATAGACCAGCAGCATCGCCAGTGCGAATACCAGGTAGATCTGCCCGCCGACCGCCTTCTCCTGATACGACATCGCGGTCCATTCATAGCCGGTCCCCGGCGGCAAGGTCTTTGCGGCAATCTCCTCCATCAGCGCCATCGACTGCCCGGAACTGTATCCTCTCGCCGGAAGCCCGATGATCGTCGACGACGGATAGAGATTATACAGGCTGATCAATGACGGCCCCGTCGCGGGCGTGATCTTTGCGACCGTGCCGAGCGGGATCATGTCGCCCTGGCTGTTGCGCACCATCAGGTTCTCGATATCGCGCAAGCTCAGGCGGTATTGCGCATCGCCCTGGGTGTAGACCTGGAAGGTGCGGCCGAACTTGTTGAACTGGTTGACGAAGGAGCCGCCGAGATAGGACGAGAGCGTCGAAAACACCTGGTCGGTGGTGACATGGAGCGTCTGCGTCTTGACCCGGTCGATCTCGACGTCGAATTGCGGCACCGTCGAGCGGAACGACGAATTGACCCGCTGTAGCGCGCTTTGGCTTTGCCCGTTCGCCACCATGGCGTTGGTGACGGCCTGCAGCTTGCCGAAGTCGGCGTTGCCGTCGCGCAGCTCAACCTGCATCGCAAAGCCCGCGGCGTTGCCGATGCCCTGGATCGGCGGCGGCGGAACCACCAGGATGCGCGCTTCGGGGATCTCCGCGAGGCGCTGGTTCAGGCCATTGAACAGCGATAGCAGGTCCTCGCCTTTGCCGCGCTCGCTCCACTCCTTCAGGATCAGGTAGGCGACGCCGGCGTTCGCAAGGCTTGAGCTGTTGTCGAGCGCCGAGATGCCGGCGATGGTCATGACCTGCTCGACTCCCGGAGTTTGCCCGGCGATCTCCTGCACCTTGTCCATCACCCGCTGGGTGCGGTAGAGCGAGGCCCCGTCGGGCAATTGTACGGCGGCCAGCAGATAGCCCTGGTCCTCGATCGGAATAAAACCGGTCGGCACCCGCGACAGGCCATAGCCGCCGATCGCAATCAGAATCAGCGCGATGATGACCGACAAGCCGCTATGCGCCGCCATCCGCCCGATCAGCCGCGCGTAGCCGCGCTCGAGGCCGTCATAGATCCGGTTAAAACCGCGATAGAAGAAATTGCGCTGCTCCGGCGGCACCGGCCGGCGCAGCCATAGCGCGCATTGCGTCGGCTTCAGCGTCGCCGCGTTGATCGCCGACAACAGCGCGGTCGCGGCGATCACCAACGCAAACTGCGCATAGATGCGCCCGGTCATGCCCGGCAGGAACGACGCCGGCAAGAACACCGAGATCAGGACCAGCGTGATGCCGACGATCGGCGCGAACAGCACGTCCATCGCCTTGATCGCCGCATCGTGGCCGGACATGCCCTGCTCGATATTGTGAGCCGCGCCTTCCACCACGACGATGGCGTCGTCGACCACGATGCCGATCGCCAGCACGATCGCGAACAGCGTCGCAAAATTGATGGTGAAACCGAGCGCGGCCATTGCCGCGAAGGCGCCGATGATGGTGACCGGAACGGTGGTAGCCGGCACCAGCATCGCGCGCCAGTCCTGCAGGAACACCATGATCACGATCAGTACCAGCAGGCCCGCCTCGATCAGGGTCTTGTAGACTTCCTCGATCGAGGCCGAGACGAATTTTGTGGTGTCGAACGGCGTGTCATAGCGGATGTCCTGCGGGAAGGCGCGGGCAAGCTCCGCCATCTTTTTCGTCACCGCCTTCTGGACTTCCAGCGCGTTGGCGCCCGGCGACTGGAACACGCCGATGCCGGCGGCGGGCCGCTTGTTCAGCGAGAACACCTGGCTGTAGGTCTGGGCGCCGAGCTCGACCCATCCGACGTCGCGCACCCGCGTGACGTCGCCGTTCGAGCCGGTCTTGACGATGATGTCCGCGAACTCGGTCGCATCATCGAGCCGGCCGCTGACATTGAGCGTGTACTGGAATGCCTGGCCTGGCGGGGTCGGCGGCGCCCCGATCTGGCCGGCGGTGACCTGCTGGCTCTGCTGCTGGATCGCCTGGATGACGTCCTGCGGCATCAGCGAGCGCACCTGAAGCTTGTTGGGGTCGAGCCACACCCGCATCGAATACTGCCCGGCGCCGAATACGGTGACGTTGCCGACCCCCGGCAATCGCGACAGCTCGTCGCGGATGTTGATGGTGGCGTAGTTTGACAGGAACAGGCTGTCGTAGGTGGCATTGGGCGAGGTCAGCGTCACGAACAGCAGGATCGCGGTGGATCGCTTCTGCACGGTGACGCCTTGGTTCTGCACCGCGGTCGGCAGTTGCGACAGCGCGCTCGACACGCGGTTCTGCACCAGCACCTGCGCAAAATCGAGATTGGTGCCGATCCTGAACGTGACGGTGAGCGTATAGGTCCCGTCGGCGCCGCTGTAGGACTGCATGTAGAGCATGTCCTCGACGCCGTTGACCTGCTGCTCGATCGGCAGCGCCACGGTATCGATCAGGATTTTCGCGCTCGCGCCGGGATAGCGGGTGGTGACCTGCACCGTTGGCGGCACCACGTCGGGATATTGTGCAACCGCGAGCCTGTACAGCGAGACGCCGCCAATCAGGATCATCAAGAGCGCGATGACGTTGGAGAGAACCGGCCGCTCGATGAAGAATTTTGAGATCATGAGCGGGCTCCGCCCTCATCCTGAGGAGCGCGCTCTCGCGCGCGTCTCGAAGGATGGCCGCAGGCACCTAGAGCCCATCCTTCGAGACGCCGCTCAAGCGCGCGGCTCCTCAGGATGAGGGGAGAAGATGCGGCCAACCCGTGAAGAGATGCGCGCATAAGATAGGGCCCTACTTCGCCGACGCTGAGGGCGTTTCGATCTTCTGCAATTGCGGATCGACCTTCTGGCCGGGAATCGCACGCAGCAATCCCGCGACCACGACCTTGTCGTCGTCCTTGAGGCCGCTTTCGATCACCCGCAGCTCGCCGTCGAGCTGCCCGGTCCGCACCTTGCGCTGCTCGACGATGTTCTCGGCGTTGACGACCAGGACATAGCGCCCCGCCTGATCGCTGCCCAAAGCCGCATCGGGCACCAGCAGCGCGGGTTTTTCATCGAACGGCACGCGGATGCGCACGAAGGAGCCCGGCAGCAGCACACTATCCGGATTCGGCAGCACCCCGCGCACCGCGAGCGTGCCGGTGGACTGATTGATATTGGGCGAGACGTAATCGAGATTGCCCTTGTGCGGGAAACCCTGGTCGGTCTGCAACGCGACCTCGACCGGCAATTGCCTCAATTCGTTGACCGTCATGCCGCGCCGGCGCGCTTCTTCCCGCACCCGCAGCACGTCCTGCTCGTTGACGTTGAAGTTCACATAGATAGGGTCGAACGCCACGATGGTCGCAAGCTGGGTCGGCGACGCGACGCCGACCAGCTCGCCGACCGAAACCAGATGCGCAGTGACGATGCCGTCGAACGGCGCGGTGACATTGGTATAGCTGAAATTGACCTCGGCAATTTTAGTGTTGACCTGCGCCTGCTGCAGATTGGCCTGCGCGTTGGCGCGCGTCGAGGTCGAGGTATCGAGCGTCGCCTGCGAGACGGCCTGGCGCTGCACCAGGTCCGATTGGCGCTTGAAATCGGCCTCGGCCTGGCGCAGCGAAGCCTCCGCGCCGCTCTCGGCGGCTTTTGCCTGCTCGAGTTTTAATTTGTAGGTGTCGGGCTCGATGGTGAACAGCGTGGCGCCCTGCTTGACCAAAGTGCCATCCTGATAATTGATCGATTGCAGGAAGCCCTGCACCCGCGCGACCAGATCGACGTTCTTGATCGCCGCGGTATTGCCGGTCGCCTCGAGATACCGCGTAACCGGTTTTGCGAGTGGGATGGCGACCTCGACCTTCGGCGGCGGCGGCGGCACGAAAGTATTCTGTTCGCAGGCGGTGAGCAAAAACGGCGACAGCGCCGTGAGCGAAAGGCGAGCGCTGTTCTTAAAGCCATCGAGCCTGCCAAAATCCAGCGGACGCACCGGCTTCATCCTCATTGCCCCGAAATGTCTCTAAATGAAAGAGCAGCCTTGTCTCGCGCATCAATATCACAATCCGCTTGCAGTGGAACCCGAAAGCGCAAAGGATGCCGTCCGCAAAATTATGCTCCCGGTTTTTTCCGTCGATCAACACTGCCCCCCTAGACAAAAGGATTTCTTCAAATGTTCAAGGCGTTAAGACTTGTCGCTGCGCCAAGCGCGTTGGCAGCCGGGGCGATTGTAATGTCCGCATCGGCGTTTGCGCAGGCGCCGACCGATGCGCAGCGTGACGCGATCCGCTCCGCGTGCCGTTCGGATTACATCGCGCATTGCTCCAGCGTGCCGCCCGGCGGAGTAGAATCGCTGCAATGCCTTCAGAAAAACATGTCGAGCCTGTCCGGCTCCTGCAAAAGCGCAGTGAACGCCATCGAAGCGCCGGCCGCCAAGTCCGAAATGCCCGCAGCAGCTCCAAAGGCCGAGACTCCGGCAGCAACTGGGCCGGCCAAGCCGGCCGCCACCACAGCGCCCGCAACGGCTCCCAAGGCTGCGGCTCCCAAGGCTGCGGCAGGCAGTGCGGCAGGCAAACCGACCGACGCACAGGTCGCAGCAATCCGCAGCGCTTGCCGCTCCGACTATCCAAAAGTCTGCGCGGGCGTGCCGACCGGCGGCACACCGGCGCTGCAATGCCTGGACAAGAACAAGGCAAAGGTCTCGCCGGGTTGTCAACAGGCGCTCAGCGCAGCAGGTGGCAGCACTGCGCCGGCGGCGGCAGGCGTTTCGGCGGGCGGTGCGCCGGCGGCTTCAGCCGCCGCGGCACCGGCGGCCGCAGCTCCCGCGGTGATCGTGCTGCGGCCGATGCGCCCGCGCGAAGAATTGTTGGTGCTGCGCTCGGCCTGCGGCGGCGATGTTCGCTCGCTGTGCGGAGGCGTTGCGCCCGGCGGCGGCCGCATCGTGCAATGCCTCGCCACCAACGCCGGTTCGCTGTCGCCTTCCTGCATGGGTGTGCTGAACCAGTTCAGGGCGCAATAAAGCGGCGAAACGACAATGCGCCGTCCCATACGCAGCCGGGGGGCCGGGACTCACGCCTCAACGGTCGATCCCCATCCCGAATGTCAGCTGATTGCCGTCGGGATCGACGACGTCGAAGTCGCGCATGCCGTAGTCATAATCCTGCGGCGGCTTGAGCACGTTGGCGCCGCGCGTTGCAAGCTCGGCATGAATGCCGTCGACGTCGTCGACGAAGACGCAGATTGCCCCGTTCCCCGGCAGCCGGCTGGTGCGGTGCGCAGCAAGCAGGTGCAGCACAACCTCGTCGCGGCACAGGCACGCATAGAACAGCGGCGCGCCATATTCATATGTCACAGTGAAGTCGAGGACATCGCGGTAATGCGCGATACTTGCCGCGATATCCTTGACGACGAATATGGTCGCGGCGCCTGCCAATTTCGGATGTTGCTGGCTCATCCGGCTTCCCCTTGCGACCCCGCCTCGCTACGACGCTGGTCTAGCTCTTCCCCTTGACCCGAAAAATCACCGGCAGGGTAAAATTCAGGCCTTCGTCGGCGACCAGCGGCGGGGGCTGCGGCACCGGGTCGGAGCGCCGGACCATGGCGAGCGCGGCCTCGTCGAACGCGGTATCGCCCGATCCCTTGACGACGCCGGTCGCGAGCACATGGCCGGTACGGTCGAGCACGAAGCTGACCACGATCTCGGCGGTCTTCTGCTGGCGTTGCGCGGGATAACGCTTGTGCTTGTCGAGGTGGGCGATCAGTTGCTTGGTCCAGGTCGCGCGTATGCGCCGCGCGCTCTCGCCGGTGCCGGCAGCGGGCGCGACCGAGCGCGGACCCTCCGGAATGGCTTCAGAGCTCGGCGTTGCCGTGGCTTCGGCGGCAACCGACTCGGTCGAAGCCGAGGTCTGGACCGCCGCGATCTCCTGCTCTTCCTTCTCCGGCTTGGGTTCGCTAGCGGTAACGATCCGATCCGGATCTTCGGTTTCGGTCGGCGCCGCCTTGGGCAACTCGGTGTCCTCGACCACCGCCTGCTGCTCGGCCAGCGCCGGCGAGGCGATGGAGGCGTCGGTATCCGGACCCGGCGGCAAGTCGGTCGCCTCCTGCCGCGGCGCCATCATCTCGAGCCCGATCTCGATCGCAGGCGAGCCCAGGTCATCATCCGGGTCGTCGGTGCGCAGATGCGCGATCGCGAGCGCCGCGCCGCCGACATGCAGCGCGAGCGCGGCGAGGCCAGCGAGGGCCCACAGTTTTCGCGACGGCTTTGGTTCGAAGTCGAGATCGGACATTGTGGGCCGCTTCACGGCTTGGCAGTATCGGGCGCGGCAGGGGGCGCGTTATCCGCAACGCCTTCGAGCGCCACCAGCTTGATCTTGGAATACCCCCCGGCGCGCAAAATTTCCAGCACGTCCATCATGTCGCCATAGGGCACCGCGCGGTCGGCGCGCAGGAAGATGAAGCGGTCCTTGCTGGCATCGGCGGCGGCATCCAGCGTGCGCACCAGATCGACCCGCTTCACCATGGTCTCGCCGATCGCAACCGCAAGGTCGGACTTGATCGAGACATAGGTTGGCTTGTCCGGCTTCTTCTGCGGGGTCGCGGTGGACGATGGCAGATCGATGGGAAGATCGACGGTCGAGAGCGGCGCCGCAACCATGAAGATGATCAGCAGCACCAGCATGACGTCGATGAATGGCGTGACGTTGATCTCGTGCGCTTCGGCGAACTCCTCGTCGTCGTCAAGACCCCCTTCTGCGATCGATGCGCCCATCGCCTACTCCGCTGCCCGCGAATGCGTTCCGGAACTGACATGGGTGCGGTCGAGGTCGCGCGACAACAGCCGCCCGGCAGCCCCGGAGGCGCGGCTGACCAGTTCGAGATAGGTTTTGGTGACGCGCGCGAAGTGATTGTAGATGATGACGGCGGGGATCGCCGCGACCAGGCCGATCGCGGTGGCGAGCAGCGCCTCGGCGATGCCCGGCGCCACCACTGCGAGATTGGTGGTCTGCGCTTTCGAAATCCCGATAAAACTGTTCATGATGCCCCATACCGTGCCGAACAGCCCGACGAACGGCGAGGTCGCGCCGATAGTGGCGAGCAGTCCCATGCCGAGGCGGATCCGGCGCGCCTCGGCGCGCAGAATTTCGGCAAAACTCGACGCGGCGCGTTCCTTGATGCCGCCGTCGGACGAAATTCCGGCCGACAGCCGCGCCTCGCGCATCGCGGCGGCTAGGAATGACGACAGCACGCCCCGTTTGGCGCCGAGCGCGAACTGCGCTTCGGCCAGCGAGCGGGAATCTCCGATCTTGTCTAGCGCGGTCTTGAGCTTGCGTCGCGCCACCCCAAGCTCGATCATTTTTGCGATGAAGATGGTCCAGGTCAGCAGCGACGCGAACGCAAGGCCGATCATGACCGCCTTGACCAGAACGTCGGCCGACAGAAACATTGACCATGGCGACAGCTCGCGCAGCGCCGCCGCCTCGGCCTTCAGCGATCTGCTGCCGCCGGGCACCGCAGCCTCGGGCGGCGATGCCGGCGCCGGCTGAACGAGGGCGGGGGCCGGTGCCTGCGCAACCGGCGGGACCGGTGTCTGAGCCACGGGCTGCGAGACCGCAGGCGTTTGCACTGCCTGCGCCATCTTCTGCTGCGCCAGCGACGGCTGGGCGAGCGACAGCATCGACAGCACTGGGATCACGGCCCACGCTCGGAAAAATGACGGTTTCATACTTCGGCCCAAGTGCGGATGAGGTTATGATAGATACCGGTCAATTTGACCGTTTCAGGGTCATCTCGTCCGAGACGGTCCACGAGGGCCTGAATGGCGGTATCGAGATCGAAGATCAGGTTGCGGACGTGAGCATCCCGTATCATGCTCTGCAGCCAGAAAAAAGACGCAACGCGTAACCCTCGCGTGACCGGCGTGACCAGATGCAAACTGGACGCAGGATAAAGTACCAGATCTCCCGCCGGCAGCTTGATTTCGTGGGAACCAAAATTGTCCTCGATCATCAGTTCACCGCCGTCATACTCCTCCGGCTCGGACAGAAACAGCGTCACCGACAGATCGGTGCGGATGCGCAAACCGGTCAGACGATCGCCGCGCACGGCGTTATCGACATGGACGCCGAAATGGTGGCCGTCCGCCGCCGCATAGCGGTTGAACAATGGCGGAAATATCTGCAGCGGGATCGCCGCTGAGATGAAACGCGGATTGGCGGTGAGGGCCGAAATGATACGGTTGCCGAGTTTTCTCGAAACCTCGCCGTCAGGCGGCAGTTGCTGGTTCTTCTTCACCAGCGCCGACTGCGCCCCGGCGGTGGAGCGGCCGTCCTCCCATTCGCATACGTCCATGATGCGGCGGAAGTCCGCCACATCAACCTTGCTCAGCACGTCGGGAACGCAGATCAGCATTCAGGGCGTCCCATCCATGCAGTCTAGTATCTCGCAGATACGACGATATACGCCGCGCGTCCCGGCGCTTCGAGCACGAACGGCGCCGCACTCTGATACAATGCATCGTAATAGAGCTGGTTGAACACGTTGTTCACGAACAGTTTGACCTTCCAGTTCTTGTCGATCTGCGCTTCGGCAAACGCGTCAAACCGCCAGTAGCTGGGGAGCTGCGTGCCCTGGTTGGCGGCGAGGAAGGTGCCGCCGTAGATTTTCGAGCGGTACACCGCCTGCCCGCCGAGCTCCCACACGTCGGTGACCTGGTATTTGGTCAGCAGACTGAACGACTGGTGCGCGACGTTCGACAGCGGCAGACCGACATTTGTGGAATACAAAATCGTATTCGCCGGCGGGATCAGCGACTTCGTTACTTTCGTATCCATCAGCACCAGGCCGCCGAAAATGCTCCACTTGTCGGTGATCTTGCCGGCCACGCCGAGATCGATGCCCTGGATACGATAGGCCGCGCCGGCCGTGATACACGATACCGTTCCGGTGGTCCCCGCCGGATACGGGCAAGTGGGGGTCGCCCCGGCAGCGTTGGCGACGTTGCGCGATTCGCGCGCGTTTTCTTTCTCGGTCTGGAACAGCGCGCCGGTCACCAGCAGCCGCTTGTCGAACAGCTCCCATTTGGTGCCGATTTCAGCCGCCTGGTTCTGCTCCGGGCCGAAAATCTGGTTTGAGTTGCCGTTCAGGATCGGCGCCAGACCGCCGTACTGGGCCGAAGTGCCGTCGAATTCCGCGCCGATGGGATTGGACGACGTCGCATAGGCGGCATAGACGCTAGCGTATGGCAGCGGTTTGTACACCACGCCGCCGTTGTAATTCGTCATCTTGAAATCCGCCGCCTGCCGTCCGAAAATGTTGGGCACGGCATTCACGGTTCCATAACCGGTGGTATTGATCTGATAGTTGTCTAATCGGACGCCGGCGTTCAGGAACAGCACATCGTTGAAGTTGGCCGTGTCGAGGACGTAAAGACTTTGAGTGCCGACTGAAACGGTGGTCGGCAGCCCGGTCAATTGCGGGTTGATGCCGAACGGCAGATCGGTGAACTGCGGACTGAATATGTTCACGCCGGTCAGCGAACCGGCGCCGCTGAAACCGCCGGCCAACGCTTCCGAACTGAGGCCCGCATATCTATCGATGCTGACGTGTTCGCGGGACGCTTCGACTCCCGCGACAGCCGCGTGCTTCCACGGGCCGGTGTCGAATTTGAAAGCCGCCTCGCTCTGGTTGGCGAGAACCTCCGTGGTCTGGTAACGGCTCTGCGGGTTGGCACTGAGCGTCCACAGCAGGGGGTTGGGATTGGTAATGACCGGCGCCTCCGGCAATGTTCCGATATAATCGAGGACCGAGCGCTGCACACGGGTCTTGTTGCTCAGGGTCAGGTTCGGGCTGATCACGACCTCGCCGTTGATGGTTCCGATATCCTGCTTGATGCTCGAATAATCCCGATTGGCGAAACCATAGAAGTTGTTGCGGTTGACCCCGAAATCCGGAAACGGTCCGCCGGCGGTCGATGCCGTGCTCGGCCGGTAATACGGCACGCCGAAATCCGGCAATCCATGCAGGTTGGTGTGGATGTAGTTCGCCGTCACCTTCACCGCGTCGAGCGGGGTCCAGGCCACCGCGCCGAAGGCGCCGTCGCGGTCGTCCTTGATGCGGTTACGTCCGGCGACATTGGCATCCTGAAACAATCCGCCGGCGCGAACCGCGAGTGTCGGGCTGATCACCTGGTTGGCGTCGAGCACGACGCGCTTGGTCATGTCGGTGCCGAACGTCGTGTCCATGTTGTAGAAATTGCCGCTGCTGGTGGCCTGCTTGGTGACGATGTTGATCGCGCCACCGGTGGTGCCGCGGCCGGCAAAGGACGATCCAGGCCCGCGCAAAATTTCGACTTGCTCGGTGAAGAAGTTTTCGCGGACGCTGACGCCGGGATCGCGCACACCGTCGATGAAGATGTCACTGCGCGCATCGAAGCCGCGGATGAAGAAGCGGTCGCCGAAGGCGTTGCCACCCTCCCCGGTTCCGAGCGTGACGCCAGCGGTAGAGAGCAACGCCTGCTTCAGCGTGGTGGCGTTCTTGTCCGCCAGCACGTCCTTGGTCAGCACCGTGATCGTTTTCGGCGTGTTGGCGATCGGCTGCGGAAACTTGTTGGAGGCTTGCACCCCCGTGGCCATGTAAGGCGCGTTCGGGTTGGCGTAAGGATCGCGGTCGGCGCGCAGGCCGCCGGCATTCGGAAACGGCACCGCCGCGATCTGCGGCGTCGGGGCGCGTCGCGCGGCGCGGCGCAGTGCATTGCGCGCCCTCACCTGGTCCGCGGTGGGTTGCGTTGCAGCAGGCCGCGGGCGGGCGACCGGGGCGTCGACCGTCACCGGCGGCAGGTTCGATTGTTGCGCTTCCGCGCCGGAGAACGAGGCAACGGCGATCAGGCCGGCCACGGCCGAGACTTTTTTGCCGGAATAGCCGTCCGGATTTTCCTGAACCGGGCCGAGTGGTGCGATCGAACGTAACGATCTCGGCATTTTTGCTGTACCCATGACGCACCTCTGATGTCCATTCGCTGACGCAGTCACTTCATGGGTGAGCGTCCCAAGCATTTTGGTATCGAGCGCGAAATTTTGGGTCAACGCGAATTAGTCTAATTGGGGCGTGGGCTTACTTGAATTTCTCCAGATCAAAACGTTTCTAATATCTTTTCTAAATCAACCGGCGGCCTGTGCTAACGATTGCGCTTTGGCGTGATTTTATAGCCACAGATTCCAAGGTTTCTAAACGAATTTCCAGACCGTCGCAGGCGAACGGTCAATCCGCGCTCGGCGGCTTCATCAGCGAAAACAATTCGTCGACGGTTTGCTGCGCGACTTGCCGAACGCGATCCGAATTATCCATTCCGGCGATATTGATACCCCGAACCACCGCTTTGATTTCATCGCGGAAGTCGGTGAGAAACCGCAGCGGATCGGGCGAGTTGTTGGCCACCCGCGCGATCAGCCCGGTGATCAGGATCTGGCAGGCAATCATCCGTCCGTTCAATTCGTCCATGCTGCGCTCCTATCGCCGCGCACTTTGCAGAACGCGCGCGCGCGCCGCGTTACAACAATGCCGGGGGTCGATGCAATGGAATGCCGCCGGAGGCGCGAATGGTTCACACCCGTTTCACCATCGCCGGCGTGATGTCCTTGAGCGAGGCGGCGCCGATCTGCGCCATCGCCGCGCGCGTCTCGGCGCGCAGGAGGGCGAGCACGCGCTCGACGCCCGGTTGGCCGAAAGCGCCCAGTCCCCACAGATACGGCCGGCCGATACACACCGCCTTGGCGCCGACCGCCAGCGCCTTGACGATATCACTGCCGCGTCGAAAGCCGCTGTCGATCAGAACCGGCATGCTGCCGGCAGCTGCTATGATTTCCGGCAGCACGTCGATGGTAGCGCTGACGCCGTCTTCCACCCGTCCGCCGTGGTTCGACACGACAACCGCGTCGATCCCCGCTTCGGCCGCGAGCTTGGCATCCTCATGGGCAAGGATGCCCTTCAGCACCATTTTCGTCTTCACCGTATCGCGCAAGCGCTTGATCGACTCCCAGGTGATGTTGGTGACGGCCGTGCCGCCGACGCCGCCAAGCGCGACGCCGGCAAAATTCGGCTTGCGGCTGAGATAATCGTTGCCGCCATGGCAGCTTCCGCAATCGCGCGTATCGGTGCGCCGCAGCCGGATAAAGGTTTCCCACTTCGCCGACGATCGCACACCACCGTCACCACGATGACAGGCGCGCCCGCCTGCTCGGCGCGTCTGGCGAGCGCCTCGCCGATCTCCGGGCGTTGCGTCGTGTAAAGCTGAAACCACACCGGCGCGCCGCGCGCGGCAATTGCATCCTCGATCGAGGTATTGGAGACCGAGGAGAGAATTTGCAGATGGTTGCCGGCCTTTGCCGCCTTGGCGACGGCGACCTCGGCGTCGGGATGAAAGGCGCGGTTGCTGCCTGTCGGCGCGATCACGATCGGGCTGTCATAGCTCGCCCCGAGGATGTCGGCGCCGGTGTCGATCCTGCTGACATCGGTGAGCCGCCGCGGACGCAGCTCGAATTTCCGAAAACCCTCGCGATTGGCGCGCAACGTCAGCTCATCGTCGGTGCCGGTTGCCATGTAGCCGAAATGCGCGGGCGGCACATTCTTCTCCATCACCGGCTCGAAGTCGAACACGTCTAGCGCCTGGCTTGGATCGGCGATCAGTTTGTCGAAGTCGCGCGGCGCCCAGTTCACCGGGTCGTCCGGCCGCGCACCTTGCGCCAGCGCGCCATGCGCAAGCAGCGGGCTGGCGGCGAGGAATTGCAGCAAGCGGCGGCGGCTGGTGGCCTGAAGGTTCTGCCGTGTCATCGTAGACCCCCGCCATGCAAAAAAAGGCGCGTGGTCCGAACCTGCCACACGGGGCCGCCGGCACAAACCGATATCTGGCGGCGGAGCTCAATCCTGTCAGCGCATCGCCGTAATCACATGGGCCCTGATCCGTCCTTCAACCGGGCCCTTGCCAAATCGACGCGCCAGCGCCTCAGCGCAGGCTTGCGTCGCCGCTTCCAGGCCGGACGGATCACGCGCCTCGATTTCATTTCGCAGCGGCGTTCCCTGGCAATAGGCGATCGCCGGGTCGCGGGGCGAGTCCGCCCTGCTGATGTCGCCGCGCGTCTCGATGGAGATCGACGTAAAGCCTGCCGTGGTCAGCTCGTCGCGCAGTTTTGTCACATCGTGGTAGCCGTGCGGGGTACGGGCCATGAAGCGCGGCGGATCGTTCGGAAAGATCGTTGCCAGTGCTTCGGTGACGACATCGGCGAATTCGTTCTCGGCGATCCGGTCCCACACGTTGAAAAAGAAGTGGCCGCCCGGTTTCAACACCCGGCGCGCGTGCCTGTAACCCAAAACCTTGTCGGGAAAGAACATCGCACCGAACTGGCACGCCACCGCATCAAAGCTCTGATCCTCGAACGGCAGCGCCAGCGCGTCGGCCTGCCGCCAGGCGATCCGGCCTTTGGTGTGATCGCTCGACGCGGCGCGGTCCAGCATCGGCTGGTTGAGGTCGGTCGCAACGATGCGGGTCCGCGCGGGAAGCATCGATACCAGCGCCCGGGTAAGCACGCCGGTCCCCGCAGCCGTTTCCAGCACATCCTGTGGCTCGACCTTGGCAAGCCGCGCGGCGAGGTCGCGCGCGTAAGGTTCGAAGATCAGAGGGACCATGTATCGGTCGTAGATCTCGGGGATCGATCCGGCGAACAGCTTGTCAGACGGGGCCATGGGCTGCTCCAGGTTCAAGGCGGCAGAGTGCCGCATCGGGCTCTATGCGCCGTCATCCTGAGGTGCTCGCTTTTCTTCAGGGCGAGCCTCGAAGGATGGCCACAGGCGCGGTGCTTGCGGCCATCCTTCGAGACGCCGCGCAAGCGCGCGGCTCCTCAGGATGAGGGCAGCAAGTCTGTTATGAAGAGCGATGGATGCGCGGGTCAAGCCCGCGCATGACGCCGAAATCTTCTCTTGCGTGCCCGGGACGCAGCGCCATAAGCGCGTTTACGCGCGTCTTCGACGCGCTATGGCGCCGCTCTTCGCGGCGTGGTGCGCTGCAGAGCCGGGGCCGTAACAAGACACAGTTTTTGGTACGGTCCCGGCTCTGCGAAGCAGCGCTACGCGCTGCATCGCGTCCGGGACACCGCGAAAAGCGACAGTCGGTCAGCTCAATGCGACAGATACTTTGCCGAACAACCCGAAATCAACTTCGAACCGGTCGCCCGATCGTATCGGCAGCGGCGCGTGGCAGGTGCCTGTCGTCACCACCTCTCCTGCTTTCAGCGTGATGCCGAGGGCCCGCAGTTCATTGGCGAGCCAGGTTAGCGCGACGCGGGGATCGCCGAGGACGTTCTTGCCGTGGCCGGTGAAGCGCTGGCCGCGCAGCGTCACGACGGGCTTGTGCTCGACCAGATCGACGGCGCGCCAGTCCGCGCCGGTCGGCGCGCCGAGCACAAACAAATGCGCGCAGGCATTATCGGCGATCAACTGCGCTTCTCCGGCCTTGACGAAATCGTAAAAGCGCGAATCCGGCAGCTCGATCGCCGGATGCAGGGTGTCGACGGCGGCGAGGACCTCCTCGACCGAATATGGCGTCGATCGCGGCGGCAGGCTGCGTCCGATGCGAAAGGCGAATTCCGGCTCCCCGACCGCCATCGCGTTGCCGGCCATCGATGCGGTACCGCCATCGGCGATCACCCGTTCGGCATAGATGCGCCCGGCCTGCGGGCCCGCGACATTGATATGCTTCTGGCCGGCCTCACTGGTGGCCGCGATCTTCCAGCCGAACAGTTTTCCATAACCCTGCATCGCGGCCTGAATGGCATAGCCTTCGGCGCGGCCACGCGGGCGCTGCGATGGATCGAGATCGCCGATCTTGGTGCCGGCCTGCCAATGGTCGTGCAGGGTCTTTGCCGCGGCCGCGATCTGATCTTTGTCGAGCATGTTTGAACCTCCGAATGGTTGGCCGAAAGGCGCTTAACTCGCCGTCGTGGCCCGAGACAAGCCAGGGCAGTTATGGTGACACGCCGCAATCGCCCGCACATTCGCAGCAGCTCGATGCGTTCCGCAACAGCCTTATTTCGCCGCCACGTCACCCCGACGTTCCGCAAAACCCTTGATCCTCTCCTTGATATCCTGCAGCGTTTGGAGACTGGTCGCGATCGCGGGTTCCGGAATATCCTTCAGCACATCGGTCGCGATGGCGTCCCGCAACGAGTCGAGATCGTCGACCAGACGCCGCCCCGCGCGGGTCAAAAACAGCCGGTTGGTCCTGCGGTCCTTCGGGTCCGGCCGCCGCTGCAGCAAGCGGTGTTCGACCAGGCGGTCGAGCAGGCGGACTAGCGAGATCGGTTGCAGTTCGAGCACCTCAGCCAGATCGACTTGCGATAATCCTTCCTGCTGCCGCAATCGGAACAGTACGATCCACTGCGCGCGGGTAGTGCCGCGGCTCTTGGCGCGGTGGTCGATATAATTGCGCAGCAGGCGCGAGCTCTCGACCAGTTGCGCGATCAGCTGTCGTTTCAGATCGAGAGACATCGGCCTACGTCCTTGGCCATCCGGCCCCAAAGCTTTCCAAAGTTTCATAATTCTCGAGTGATAGTGTGTGTACACATTAAGTGCACGCGCATTATATCTGCAAGTCCCGGAACCGTTTCAGAGACCGGATAGTCGATTTCGCAGCCCCTGAGTTCTCATGACCAAGCCCCGGACGATTCGTTGGATTCTGCTTGCCGTCGTGCTGGCTGCGGCTGGCTATTTCGGCTGGCAGCAATTGCACGGCACCGATCGGGCGGCGCAGGCTGACAACGCTCAAAAGGCGGCGGGGCGGAATGCCGCTGTTCCCGTCACCATCGCCCCCGTCGAGAAAGCGGATTTTCCGGTGCTGCTGAGCGGTCTTGGCACCGTGCAGGGTTTTAATACCGTCGTCGTGCGCAGCCGGGTCGACGGCCAGATCGACAAGATCGCCTTCAAGGAAGGCGAGTTGGTGAAACAGGGCGACCTGCTCGCCCAGATCGATCCGCGGCCGTTCCAGGCCGCGCTCGACCAGGCCAAGGCCAAGAAAGCGCAGGACGCGGCCAACCTCGCCAACGCCAATCTCGATCTGCAGCGCTATACAAAACTCGGCGAATTCGCCACCCGGCAGCAGACCGACACCCAGCGCTCCACCGTGGCCCAACTCACCGCGCAGATCGCGGCTGACGACGCCGCCATTTTCAATGCGCAAACCCAGCTCGACTACACGTCCGTCAAGGCGCCGATCTCCGGCGTCGCCGGCCTGCGTCAGGTCGATGTCGGCAACATCGTCAATGCCTCGACGCAGACCGGCATCGTCACCATCGCGCAGATCGAGCCGATCGCGGTGATCTTCACGGCGCCGCAGGACCGCCTCCCATCCATCAACGAAGCGCAGGCAAAGCAGCCGCTGAAAGTGATCGCGCTGACGACCGACGGCAAGAAGCAACTGTCGGAAGGCGAATTGTCGGTGATCAACAATCAGGTCGACACGACAAGCGGCACCATTCGTCTCAAGGCGGTATTCGACAATAAGGACCATGCGCTGTGGCCGGGCCAATCGCTGTCGACGCGGCTTCTGGTGACGACGTTAAAAGACGCCACCATCGTTCCGGACGACGCGGTTCAGCACGGCGCCGACGGCCTCTACGCGTTCGCCGTCAATGCGGAAAACAAGGCCGAGCTGCGCAAGATCAAGATTTCCGCATCGATCGACGGGCGTTCCGTGGTCGATCAGGGCCTGACCTCCGGCGAGCGGGTCATCATAGCCGGCCAGTACAAGGTGCAGCCGGGCTCCGTGGTCGCGATCAAGGTCGCTAACTCGGATGCGGCCCCGGCCAAGGCTGGTCAGCCATGAACGAGCCGACGCACGAAAGCATCTCGTCGCCGTTCATCCGCTATCCCATTGCAACCTCGTTGCTGATGGCGGGCATTATGTTCGTCGGCCTGGTGGCCTACCCCCTGCTCCCGGTGGCGCCGCTGCCGCAGGTCGATTTTCCCACCATCCAGGTCGCGGCGTCATTGCCCGGCGCCAGTCCCGAGACCATGGCGTCGTCGGTGGCGCAGCCGCTGGAACGGCAGCTCGCGCAAATTCCCGGCGTCGCGCAAATGACCTCGACGAGTTCGCTCGGCACCACCGCGGTCACCATCCAGTTCGACCTCAACCGCTCCATCGATGGCGCCGCCAACGACGTCCAGGCGGCGATCAATGCCGCCGGCGGCCAGCTGCCGAAGAATCTTCCCTCGCCGCCGACTTACCGCAAGGTCAATCCCGCCGACTCGCCGATCCTGCTGCTGTCGGCAACATCGGACACGCTGCCGCTGACCACCGTGAGCGATGCCGTCGATGCCCAGCTCGCCCAGCAGATCAGCCAGATTTCCGGCGTGGCCCAGGTCACCATCGGCGGGCAGCAGAAGCCGGCGGTGCGGATCCAGATCGACCCCGCAAAACTGGTGGCGAAGGGTCTGCAGCTCGAAGACGTCCGCGCCCAGATCGCGATCACCACGGTGGACAGTCCGAAGGGCAATATCGACGGTGTCACCAAGAGCTACACCATTTACGCCAACGATCAGTTGTCGGAATCCAAGGACTGGAACGACGTCATCATCGCCTACCGCAACGGCGGACCGTTGCGAATCCGCGATATCGGCCAGGCGGTCACCGGGCCTGAAGACGCCAAACAGGCCGCCTGGGCCAATGGCAAGCGCGGCGTCTTTCTTGTCGTCTTCAAACAGCCCGGCGCCAACGTCATCGAGACCGTCGACAAGATCAAGGCGCAGCTGCCGCGGCTGGTCGCGGCGATCCCGCCAACCATCAGCATCAATATCCTGAGCGACCGCACCCAGACCATTCGCGCCGCCGTCGCCGACGTGCAGTTCACCTTAGGCCTGACCATCGTACTGGTGGTCATGGTGATCTTCATCTTCCTGCGCAGCGTATGGGCGACGATCATTCCGAGCGTCACCGTTCCACTGGCGCTGCTCGGCGCCTGCTCGCTGATGTGGGTGTTCGGCTACACCCTCGACAACCTCTCGCTGATGGCGCTGACGATTTCGGTCGGCTTCGTCGTCGATGACGCCATCGTCATGCTGGAGAACATCACCCGCTATATCGAGGAGGGAGAAAAGCCGTTTGCCGCGGCGCTGCAGGGCGCCGGAGAGATCGGATTCACCATTGTCTCGATCAGCGTGTCGCTGGTGGCGGTGCTGATCCCGCTACTGCTGATGGGCGGCATCATCGGACGGCTGTTCCGCGAATTCGCGGTCACGCTGACGATGGCGATATTCGTGTCGCTGGTGGTGTCCCTGACGCTGACCCCGATGATGGCCTCGCGCTTTCTGCGCTCGCACAAGGAGACGCAACACGGCCGCTTCTACCGGTGGAGCGAGCGCGGTTTCGACGCGTTGCTGCGCGGCTACGAGCGCGGCCTCAACCTCGCCTTGAGATGGCGCCTGACCACGCTCGGCATTTTCTTCGCCACCCTGGCGCTGTCGGTTTACCTGTTCGTGATCATTCCGAAGGGGTTTTTCCCACAGCAGGACACCGGCCTGATCACGGCTACCTCGGAGGCGGCGCAGGACATTTCCTTCGCCGATATGAAACGCCATCAGGAAGAACTCGGCGCGATCGTTCAGGCCGATCCCGACGTCGCCAGCGTCGCGATGTCGGTCGGCGGCAGCGGCGGCGCGCTGAATACCGGACGCATGTTCATCACGCTGAAACCGCGCGACGAGCGCAGCGCCAGCGCGCAGCAGATCATCGCGCGGCTGCGGCCGCAGCTGGAAAAGGTAGAGGGCGCCCGGCTGTTCATGCAGGCGGCGCAGGACGTGCGGCTCGGCGGCCGCGCCACCCGGACCCAGTTCGAATACACCCTCCAGGATGCCAACCTTGCGGAATTGAACGAATGGGCGCCAAAAATCCTGGACAAGATGCAGACGCTGCCGCAGCTGCGCGACGTAGCCACCGATCAGCAGACCAAGGGAACGACGCTGACGCTGACCATCGATCGCGACACCGCCTCGCGCTTCGGCATCCAGCCGCAGTTGATCGACGACACGCTGTACGATGCGTTCGGCCAGCGTCAGGTGGCGCAGTATTTCACCCAGCTCAACAGCTACCACGTGATCCTGGAAATCCTGCCCGAGCTGCAGGGCAGCCTCGACACGCTGAACAAGCTCTATATCAAGTCACCGACGACCGGCGATCAGGTGCCGCTGTCCGCATTCGCCAAATGGACCAGCGTGCCGGTGCGGCCATTGTCGATCAGCCATCAGGGCCAGTTTCCGGCGATCACGGTGAGCTTCAACCTCGCGCAGGGTGTGGCGCTGGGACAGGCGACCGAGGCGATCCAGCGCGCGATGGTCGAACTGGGCGCGCCGTCCACGCTCAATTCGAGCTTCCAGGGCACCGCACAGGCGTTCCAGCAGTCGCTCGGCACCGTTCCGCTTCTGATCATGGCCGCCCTTGTTGTCGTCTACCTGATCCTCGGCATTCTCTATGAAAGCTACATCCACCCGCTGACGATTCTGTCGACGCTGCCCTCCGCGGGCGTCGGCGCGCTCGCGATCCTGATGGCGTTCGGATACGATTTCAGCCTGATCGCGCTGATCGGCATCATTCTGCTGATCGGCATTGTCAAGAAGAACGGCATCATGATGGTCGATTTTGCGATCTCGGCCGAACGCGACGAGCATCTGAGCGCGGAAGCTGCGATCCGCAAGGCCGCGCTCTTAAGGTTTCGCCCGATCATGATGACGACCATGGCGGCGCTGCTCGGCGGCGTGCCCTTGATGCTGGGACACGGCACCGGATCGGAAATCCGCCAGCCGCTCGGCTATGCGATGGTCGGCGGCCTGATCGTCAGCCAGGCCCTAACGCTGTTCACGACGCCGGTGGTGTATCTCTATCTGGACAGACTCTCCGGGTTTTTCTCCGGCCTGGGACGCTCACGCGATATCGACGGCGGCGAACGGGCGACGGAGCATGGTCCGGTGAAGCAGGCCGCGGAGTGACTTGACTTTAATCGCGCCGCGGCACATCCGAGGGGCTGCGCCCCTGGAGATACGCCATGAAAAAATCCGCAACGTTCGTGATCGTCTTGGCGGCACTGATCGCTTCGGGCCCGATCGGTTCAACCCACGCGCAGCAACCCGCCAAATCCAAAGCCCCGGCAAAGCCGGAGCAGACCGCCCCGAACAGTCCAGCACCGCCCGCGGCCGCGCCAGCCGACAATGCGAGCGCGGCCAATGCCCCGCCGCCGCCCGGCTGGATCGCGCGCTGCGCCAGCGCCAGCCGAGATGCGCCGCTCGAATGCGCGATCGAGCAGAACGCCGTTCTGCCACGCACCGGCCAGCTTGTGATCGCCGTCAACATTCGCGTCCCCGCCGACACCCATACGCCCTCCGCGCTGATCCAGCTGCCGCTCGGACTCAACATTCCCAATGGCGCGAAGCTGCAGGTCGATGACGGCAAGGTGACGGACCTGCAGATCCAGACCTGCGAAGCCCGCGGCTGCTACGCCGGAACGGCGATCGCGCCGGATCTGCTCAGCGCGATGAAAGCGGGCAAGCAGTTGAAAGTATCGTTCCAGAACCTGAACAAGGAAACCCTGACGGTACCGCTGCCGCTCGCCGATTTTGCCGCGGCGTATGAGAAGATAAAATAGCCGCAAAGAGAATCCAGAAGCGACCGCCGACGCCGTCATTGCGAGGAGCGCAGCGACGAAGCAATCCAGTCTTCTCGTGCACCGCTCACGCGCCCACGCTGTGGGAGTCCCGCAAACGCCGCCCCAAAACGGCCGCGAGTTCGCCGCAACCAGATCGCAAACGCTTCAGGCAGGGGCGCATTCGCTCTAACCCTCTCGTCTTGCTTGCCAAAGCCGGTCTTCGGCGAGTAGAAGGACGCTCAGCCGGGGGACTAAACAAGATCCCCTTGCCGCCGACAGTTCGCATCCATGCTAAGCTGTTGAAGATGTACGGAAATTTGGGGAATGGTGTAACGGTAGCACAACAGACTCTGACTCTGTTTGTCTAGGTTCGAATCCTAGTTCCCCAGCCAAGGTTCTGTCGCCCGCTATGACAAGCGCCCGCCCTTCCACGCACAGGACGGTTCAATCGATCGAAAGGGATTGCCGTTGTCCGAACGTACGCTGATTTGGCACCGCGATCTCAAGCGTCCTGCACATTGTCCTGTATGCAAGCACCATGGCGAGACTCGGCTTCTGCTCGACACCCATTCGATCTTGGACCCGCACCCGCGGCTGACATTTGCCAAATGTCCTCATTGCGGCACCGTTTTTCAACTCGAGTTCACGGTGCCACAGTATGAAAGCTATAGCGCGTCATCCGCCTCGGTAAAATTCTATGTCGAACAGGGCGCTGGGCTTGAAAGCCTGGTTCTTCCCGCATGCATTGCAAGGACACGACGGATCCAGAGTTATCTGGAAGTCGGCTGCGGTTTTGGTTTTGGTCTTGATTTCGCACGCCATAGTTTCGGCTGGCAGGTTCGGGGGATTGACCCATCGCCAATGGCCGATCATGGCCGCAGCATTTTCGGGCTCCCCATCGAAGATCGCTACCTCACCCAACGTGAGGCAGGCGGCGCAACCTATGATGCCATCGCTGGTCTTGAAGTGCTGGAGCATGTCGATACCCCCTACGAATTCCTGAATATCCTCAAAGACAATTTATCACCTGAAGGACTACTGATTCTCAGCACTCCGGACGCCAACTATATCGAGTTCGGCATCGAAAAGCCCGGACTGCTGTCGGTGCTCACTCCCGGATACCACTGCGTCTTATACACAGCGGACAGCATCAAACTTGCGCTGCAAAATGCGGGCTTTTCCGATATTCAGGTCGTTGTCCGCGGCGCGACTCTGCTCGCTGTCGCCGGGAGGGGAGCTTCCCGCATCTCCCTGGACAAAGCGTTTGATGCAGATCTTTATAGAGCATACCTTCAGACGCGCAGTTTAGCGGCGGAGCCAGGTTCGATCCTCGAAGTTGGATTTACCTTCCGGCTGTTCAAACATCTGGTCAACAACGGCCTCTATGCCGACGCGGAGGCAGTAGCATTTCGTCTGGCCGAGACGCTCCTGCGGCGCGACCGGATCAACGTGCTGGATCCCCATGGTCTGCTTGCGACTGAAGCCAGGCCCTGCGGCTTTGAGGACTTCGTTTCCAGGCTGCCAGCTTGCTTGGCGGGAGTGCTGTATTTTAATGGGATGCTGAGATTGAACTATCATGAAGACAGGGCTGGAGCGCTCGCCTACTTTTATTCAACCCATGTGTTTGCCGGAATTTTTCGAAAGGCCATGCGCGACTTCGGAATTGACGACGGCGAGACTGCGGATCTGGAGCGCAGCGCGCGCGATCACATCAAACTCGTTCTTGGCTGGATGTCGCAGTGACTGCGATATCAAACTGCCGAGCGTACAGGCAGATATCAGCGGTTTCCTGCTGATCCGGTTGCAGCGGATGCACCAAACCGGCCTCGACGTCACAGCGCCTGAAGATGTCGACGGATCAAATCAGGATCATACCTGCTGACGCGGGCGATGACGTCATCCCATCGCCAGATGAACGGCAGTTCAACCGGGTTTATCACGATTGCCTCGCGTTTCAGAAATGGACAGCCGAAGTCGGTCAACAACGTTTCCCAAAAGATATGAGAGGAATTCAACGGGACCCCCCGAATAAGGAGTTCTTCCAGGCGATCTAGGAACTGTAGGTGCACGGGAGACAAATCGGTTGGCCGCTGTTTAAGCCTCTCGAGCGTAATTTTCGCAACTTCATAGTACGGCGCGAGCACCCTTACTCGTAATTTCTGCCGGGTGAGAACCTGTGTAAGTCTGATCTCGCTTTGGTAGATTATCCACGTCTTCCAATTCACGTAGGGCAGTCGACGCCAGAACCGTTGAAATGCCGGCGAGCGGAGCGCGTTTCCGAGGAAGAGGACAAAATAGCTCTGGACATGGTAATGATGCTGCCAGCTATCTGTGATACCCCATACGTCCGTTTGCTGCGGATCGATTCCGGCGAGGATTTCGCCTAGCTGGTAAAACGGACCGTAGACACTGTCATTCATGAGCAGCAAGCGGTCAACATTTTCAAGATCACCGATGGCGGCCAGTCCATCCTTATAACCTCCGAAATCGTAACCTACGTTGCAACGCCATAGAATTTGCCTGCAGAGGGGCGCGATCTCCGCAACATTGGTGATGGGAAATTTCGGCGAGTTGGAAACGAAAGTCGTGCGGAATCCTGCATCCATCAGCGCTTCGAGCTGCTTGATGACATAAGCGTGAATGACGCCCTCACGATCGTAATGAACGTACACCGCATGTAGTCGGGAATCGGAAAGCATATCATTGCCGGGCCATGCTCTGCGCACGTACCGGCGCAACCGTCGCAAGTTCCCGAGACACCAGTGCCAGGCAGTGCGAACCTCGAACAGTGCGGTATAGACGCTCCGCGTGACGCGTTTAAAAATGTGCATGTATGTTACCGGAGCGGGTGGCATGATGCTTTGCGCTGCTGACTAGCACACAATTACGAGCGCAGCACGCGCTAGGCGTCTGCAGTCCAAAGGTTGACAATGGCCGCCACGCGACGAGGCCGTCTGACCTTTCCGCTAGATTTTGTGCCGGCTTAAGGCCTTGCCGCGCGTAGCGCTTCGTACAACCCAAGCAGGTTGCGTTGCGCCATCTGGGTTGTCAGAGCCTGGGCCTGCAGTGCGTGGCGGTCAGGTGACTCCTCAGAAGGTGGAACAAAAAAAGGCGGAAAGCCTGCGGAACTGTTCTCGCCATTATTGCCGTTTGGGTACAGTGGGGCCGCCGCGGTGCGCTGCAACTGGTTCTGAAGCGCCCGTTCGCGTCCGATCATCCAATCCTGTTCGCGGGCCCGCCGACGCGCCAATTCCTGTTCACTGATGGCATTGCGGCGCAAGGTTTCCCAGGCGCGAAGTTTTTCCTCCGCGGTTTGGACCGCCTGAGGGACCGGCGGTCCGAGCGCTGCTGCAACCGCTTCGAGACCAGGGCTCGGGCGCTGGCCAGGCCCGAGAAAAATGATCCGGCGAATAATCGGCTGCCCTTGCGCATCGTCTCCGTACACCGCAACAAAACTGCTGTTCTGAGCGATTTGCCGGAAGATTCGATCCACACTTCCTCTGAAGAGGCCGTTCAGGGGCTGCGAAGCGTAACTTTCGTTGCGCCATTCCAGTTCGATATCGCGACCACGCAAGAGAATCTCCAAGGTATCGCGAAGCGATGCGCCGTCTGCTTCGAGCACAAAGTCCGGTCCATCCTGGGTCAGAATTGCCGCGTTTGACGCCGTCAAGGTTCCCGCGATGACAGTCAGGACCCCGATCGCTGCAAACCGCCAAATGAGGCTGGCTCGCCAGCGCTCAGCGAATCTCATAGTGGAATCCCTGACTGTCTTGCGTCACGACGACCTGCCCGAACGCTGAAGGATTGTCGCCTGCGGATCCTCTTCCGCTTGTTAATGGAATCTGGAAACTTCGGGAAAGCGCACCGCCCCTCAGCACAACCGTTGCGGTTTGCGCCCGACTGCCGCTGAAGTAGTTTACACCAAACCGATATGCTCCCACCGTCGGGTCACGACAGACAAAAATGTTTTCTGGTCCGGTCCCGCTCGTATCGTCACGGTCCAGCTGCGCCGTCGTTCCCTGGCGCGCAGCATAATAAACGTGCGAGCCTCCGTTAGGTTCGTATCCATGGAGATCGACATCCGCCGGCGTTTGCCAATTTAACGTGGCTACAATGTTACCCAGCTTCGTAAGCGGCGTCGGCTGCGAAATAGTCAGTCCCTGCTCAACTCCCGCTTTAATCTTCTGACGCGCCTCCGCACCGAAACTAAATCCGGCGTTCAAGTAACAACCTATGAAATTATGATTGAGCCAGGTATCAGCCGGACAGTCGCTTGTTTGGTCTCCACTCGCCGGCACATTTGGCGCAAGGGACGACGCAACGTTACGTATGAAATCCCTTTTCAAAGTCACGTAAGGTCCGCCTCCGGAAATCGAATTCGTCGGAACGGCCGCGCCAACCCGGCGCACGCTCCCAACCAAATTAGCAGCGATATTGTTGTAAGCCTCGTTCCCGATAAAATTGCCCTGTGAATGGGTTACGAGAACCACCCGATTGCCTTGCTGTAAAAACGTCCGCAGTTGTTGAGTCACTTGGTCGGCGACAACGCTCGAACGACCGCGGGCGCCCAACAGCCTCGCTGTTTCAGCGACGATGAATGAACGGAAAGAGGTAATTATAATATCAGTAATTGTTCCGGGCAAAATTGTTTGAAGCACACGCAGGTAAAGGTCGGCGCGGCCTGACAGAACTGACTGCGCAATCCGGCCGGCGAAACTGCGAAGGGCCGTCTCCAGATTAACCTGCCGAGCCCATTGCAGCACCGATTCTTCAAGATCGCCGATCAGTCCGTCGTTGGGATTGTAGGTGTTGAAATAGGTGATCGGCTTACCGTCATCCGTCTGGCTCCTGCCGATCGCGTCCTGTAGGGCCCGCAGATTTAGGGTCGCGTCCGATGGTTCAGTATTGATACCGTTAACGAAGTAGATCACCGAGCCCGGCGTACAGACATCATTCGTGGCTGCCCGGGCCGATAAATTCCAAGCAAGACTGCTGGCTGACAATACAAAACACAGCAAAAAGAGCTGGTAAGCAACGCGCATACTCTACCTCATAAATAGTCAAAAACGCTTATGGACAATTGGTCGGCGCAACAAGTTGAAAAGTAGCTCCAACCAATTTTTGCGCGGAATTCTGGTTTGCGATCACGCGATCTTTCGTAGAAGCCAGTGCGATAGTCGACATGCTCAACATCAGTTCGGTCTTGGTGGCGTCGCCGCCATTGGCCTGAAGCAGGCAAAGAAGCTGATTGTTGACCTTAATAGCGTTGTTAATGGTCTGGTCAGTCAAATCAGAAAACACCAAACGATCCTGGATCGCTCGCGTTACTGGCGCAGATCGTGTCGCAGCGGCCGGATCCGACGGAATCGCAACTGCGAAGTTCTGCTGTTGGCCCTGAAACACATTGTCCCAAACGCCGGTACCATTGGTAGAGGCCGAAATGATATCCCGCGTGCGCAAAGCCGAACTCGTGGCGCCCCGGATCGCGCCGGTTTGGTCCTTGAACCTGACGATCACGCGAACATTGGCGGGATCAAAATTAATCGCCCCCGTCGCGTTCACAAAAACGCTGTACGCCGAAATCGCCCCCGCATTAGCACGCGCCACCCGCGTAGTGAGCGAGGTGGTTGTCGGCGGTGACAGACAGGCTCCGGTCGCCGTGTTGGTTTCGCAAATTGTCACTGCCGCGGGTATCGAGGCGTTACTTAGCGCAACCTCTGCGGTCACCGGCTGATCGGCTCCCAAATTCACGGCAGCGACGCTCATCAATCCAAGGGCGCCCGCAACGTTGATGCCGGGCATATTCGTTATGCCGTCATTGCTCAGCACCGCTCCGATTGAGAGGATATCGGGAACTGGCGTCGTTGATGCGGAAAACAGGAAGGTGTTTACCCCAGGCGAAACCGGGGCTGCCGGTATGCCGTCGCACGTAAAGGCAAAAGAGAGATCAGTCGGCGCAATCGCCGATTGTGGAACCAGTTCGAAAAGAAAGTTTTGCGAACCGTTTGCCGGAATATTGGCCTTGGCATTCCGCGCACTGGTAATTGCGTTTGCGGGACTAGTTTGAAAAAACGAGAACGCCGATGGAATGGAGGTGCCGAGCGCGATGCCGCAATTGGTCAGATTACCGTTCGTCGTATTGAGAACGATAGCAAAAGCAGTTGCGGATTGACCAACCTGAACGGAACGACTCTGCGGCAAAACAGCCGCGCGCAATTGTTGTGCGCTTGCTTGTTCGGAAAATACGGTCAGCAAACCAACCAAAAAAACGCCGACAACTCCCAACATACCCCTACTCCCCCCGGGCCAATTATTTATAGGCTCCCTCGGGTTGTCAATGGCCGTTCCTGCTATGTTTACAACGAGACCGCCTCCGAGCAGCCAGTTCGAATTGAGTTTGCATTGGTCTCTCGCGGAGCAATTCCGATCCGCCGCCTGTCTCGCGTCCACTGGCGCGTGCACGCGCTACAGCACCGCGGCGCGGCACGATCGTCAGCATCAACGGCAAACGCTCGCTCGCGGCAAAGCCGCGGCTTACCTTGCTTTGCGCCTCCGCCACGTATTTCCGTCGCCGCAACCTGGCGCGGCGCCTGTAAACTCTCCAAGACGATCTTGAGCTTCTCATCCTTGGACCAGCGCGGACGCCGACCCGTCTCCACCACTTCAAGCCGCTCATTCTGGCCACTGCGCATCACTGTCCATGAGGACTTCTCAATACCGCGCGTCACTCCGCAAGGCGCGGCCTCTAGCGGATGCATACCCCGAGCGCGTCGGTGGCCGCGGATCACGTTCGGTCCTCTATGACAGTTTTGTGAAAAAATTATTTTCTTCTACGAATACACCCCTTCGCAGGATATTTTTTCGGTAGAATCGTGGCCTTAGCATTTTTTTGCGTCTTGAAGTTGCTTAGGACGTAACTGAAAAGGAATTCCGCGGGCTTATAAGCAAACCATAAGTTACATAGAGTTGACACATGCCACCTAAACGTGCAGCCATAGTCAACCTTCGGTTGAAAAGTTTCCGGTTGAATACTCAGGAGCACTTTGGTGATGCAACAGCAACTGCAACATCCGGTCCTCTCGCAGGCAAACTCCCTCCTTGAGGCTCTTGCGGCACAACGATTACTGAGAGTGCTTGAAGCACATAATCCTTGTTCGGCGCTCGTCGCCTCTGCAGCGGTTCATACCGATGCTGCAAAGAACACAAGGTTCGATGCAATATGGTCGAGTTCGCTAACTGACTCGATTGTACGCGGGTGCCCGGACATAGAATATGTAAGCATTAAAGAACGGCTCCGGAACATCGCCGACATAAAGGAAGTAACCAGCTTACCAATAATAATGGACGCCGACACAGGAGGACTGTGCGAACATTTTGAGTTGAATGTACGGTCGGCGCAGAAATGCGGTGTTGCCGCGCTAATCATTGAAGATAAGGTCGGTCTAAAGAAAAATTCATTGCTAGGCGTTCATGCCAATCAGCAACAGGCGACCGTAGCCGACTTTTCCGAAAAAATTCAGCGCGGATGTGCTGTCAGAGGCGACGGTAACATCCTGATTATTGCTCGGATAGAGAGTCTCATTTTGGAAGCCGGCATGACGGATGCGCTCATGCGGGCAGATGCATACGTCGCTGCGGGTGCCGACGGAATAATGATACATAGTAGAAGAAAAACGCCTGACGAAATTTTTCAATTCGCAGAGGCGTTCCGGCGAGATCACCCAAATGTCCCGCTCGTATGTGTTCCGACGAGTTACACCGAAGTTGAAGCAGAGGTTTTAGCTGATCACGGGTTTAATATCGTGATCTATGCAAATCATCTACTGAGGTCGTCGTTCAGTGCAATGAAAAAGACTGCAGAAACGATACTGCAGTATGGCCGAACATACGAGGCAGAAACTTTCTGTCTACCCATCGAAAATACACTGAGCTTGGTCCCAGGAACAAGATGAATTGTAGGTACGTCAATTTATTTTTGGACGAGTGAGGTTGTAGATTCGGAGAACAGACTATGTGCGGCCTAGTCGGGTTTTTCGTCGGGTGCGATTTGAAGGTGTCATGCCCCTTGCATAAAGCACGCGCCAAAATGCCAGCTACCCGATCGGCGTTTTCGAATTGGAATGCCGAGGCTTCCGTACGATCCGGTCCAAACCGTGCAGCCGAAGTGAAGCAGCCCTTATTTCCGATATCACTAGTACCCATCTTGCGACATCCTGAGCTCAAGGGGGCGGAAAATGATACGGTCGATTTCCTGAGACGCGCGAGTTTGTTTCGTTTTCTCAACTTCACCCATAAGCTGGAGTTGATGGTCGTAAATACCGTAACAGCAAATATTGCGTTCGGCCGCTATGACCTCGATCTGTCTGAGCAGATGCGATTGGACGCCCACAGAATTTACACTGACGAGGCGTACCACGCCTTGTTTTCCTACGAAATGATGCTGGCCACAACCCAATCGACTAGCTCCCGACTGGTAGAAGGCAATTCTACGCCGGCTTTTCTAAGTCGTTTTGAAAAACTATTGATGGATCGAACGGCCCAGGAGAAGCGCCTGCTTGAACTATGTTTCGTCATCGTATCGGAGATGCTTATTACATCGACATTGAATGACGCGCGCAAGCATGAGGGGATGGATACAGCACTCCAAGGAATGTTAGAAGATCACGCGAAAGATGAAGCACGACATCATACATACTATCGCGACATACTCGTGATACTTCTTCAATCAATTTCAGACAAAAACAGAGGCTTGGTATTGAAAATGATACCGCAGCTATTGTTAGCATATACGTCGCCGGACATCACGGCGATGAAGTGGGAGCTGCAACAGGTCGGGATAAGCATTGCACGGTCCGCAGAGATTACGGAGGATATCTACTCGGAGGCGACGATCGTACAATACGCCCAGAAATGTGGGGTGAGGCTGGAGGCCGCTATACAATCACTCATACCTTCTGAAGATCGGTCCCTCGTAGAAGATGGCTTCCGCAGTATTAAGTATCAGGCCTCTGATCAAGACCCTATCTGCCTCACGAAATACGCCAGCAATATCATTTGATCAGCCCATACAACGCATCTTTGAACCTTTTAACCATCTTGGAGGGCGATATGATCACCGGGCGGGAATTCGTCGAGGCAGCGAGACGTTTCGGATTTGACTTTTTTACTAGCGTACCGTGTTCGTTGCTGACGCCTCTACTGAACGCCGTCTTGAATATCGACGACGTACAGCATGTGCGGGCCTCTAGCGAAGGCGAAGCTGTGGGTATCGCTGCCGGTGCGTTCCTTGCTGGACGTAAACCGGTGATCATGATGCAGAATTCAGGCTTGGGGAATGCCGTCAATCCCCTTACTTCATTGAACAGTATATTCCGTATCCCGTCCTTATTGATTGTCAGTTGGAGGGGAGCACCATCAATTCAAGACGAGCCGCAGCATGCGATGATGGGAGCGATAACACATCGTCTGCTCGACATGCTGAATATCGCCCACCTCCCGTTTCCTTCGCACGATGACGAGATCGAGGAAACGCTGCGGCAGGCAAGTGAGCACATCATGCGCGTGAGCTTGCCATTTGCTCTGGTGGTTAATGCGAACAGTTTATACGAAGAAGGCCTGAATACAAATCCGATGCAAATACTGCCAAAGCCAAGCATAATCACAGACGGGTTTTCTAATGCGAAGCTCCCCAGCCGGGAAGATGTACTCAGAACCGTAGTCTCAGACATTAATGATGCGGCGATTGTCGCCACCACTGGCAAGACTGGACGCGAATTGTACACTATCGCAGACCGGCCGGAGAACCTTTACCTAGTCGGCTCCATGGGGTGCGCCAGTGCGGTGGCTCTCGGCGTTGCTCTCAACTCCAATCGGCGGATCGTATTGCTGGATGGTGACGGAGCAGCTCTCATGAAACTCGGGAACCTGACCACGATCGGTTCCTGCCGCCCCAAATCGCTCATTCACGTACTCATCGACAATGGTGCACACGACAGTACGGGAGGCCAACCCACCAACTCTGATAACGTCGACTTCCCAGCCATCGCAGCAGCGTGCGGATACGCTGGCGTCCACCGGTGCCATGGCCAGGAGGGCTTCGCGAAGGCGTTTCGAGCCGTCCAAGAGCAGGATGGACCTCACTTTCTGCACATCCGGACACGCTTAGGTTCAATGCACCCGCTGGGCCGCCCGCGCGTCACACCAGCTGAGGTCGCACTAAGGTTCGCCTCCTGCTTTAGGGACGGCCAGCAAACACCTACAGAACCGCATATCGCGGGCGATCGGCCCATCCATCAGCCGGCCGCGTGAGAACACGCACCGCTGGGTGCGCCCTTGGGACGCTGAGGGGAAACGTACCACGGCATCCCCGAGAGCCGTGTCTCGAGAAATTTCACCACTACGTGCTTTCCAGCACAGTGGGATCCGAAGCTTGGAATTCACGTGACTTGAAGTCGCGGC
>JADMIO010828192.1_pt1 | contig 68991 bp, 59 predicted proteins | sample 8958161 | NCBI WGS metagenome assembly JADMIO01 (sample SAMN16585339, study PRJNA669376) | soil metagenome | isolation source: Crop rotation soil | place: USA: Cullars Rotation, Alabama | collected 2011 | reverse complement strand
CGCGACAACTTGTCCACGTGGAATTCTAAGCTTAGGATCCCAATGTGCTGGAAAGTCCACTGTGTTCGGGATTGTTGGAAAGGTTTGAACGGAATATCTTGTAGCGACGTTCAGGCACATCTCTGGGATCGACCATGATTGTGGCGTCGATGGCATTATCCGCGTAGATGATGTTGTTGTTTTTGTTACCATTGACGCTTACTAAACCCAGTGCTGGTTTTGTCCAGCGCAACCCGTCTGTGCTCTCCGCATAGCAGAGTGAATGGCCGGCCTCCGTAAAGGCGCCATAGTACATTTTCGCCTTACCGCCATCTTCAATTACCCTGAAAAAACCGCCCGTTCCTCGTTCCCACGGCTCGCTGGATTCGAGAACAATGCCCATCTTCTGGGCGGGATTCATGGTAAGGCTCACATGTTCGGAGGCAGCTATGAAGAGGTTATCGATAAAGAGCTGTTTTCTGTCGCTGACACTAAGGGGAGGACCAGCTGGCAGCAGGCGTGCCGAACATGCCGCAGGTGAATGGGTATTGGAATCGGAAAAGGCAAGAAGTCCGCTTCCGGCAGCAGTTAGAAATTCCCGGCGATTAACGTTTGTCACAATTTCCCCCGCAATAGTTCGTTTGTCAGCATTGATTAGTGTGACAACCGTGAGGCGAGGTAGTTACAGCTAAGGGTGGGTTGGCGGGTCGATAGGTCGTTGGGAAGCCGTTCAATATCCCAACGACCTACCGACCCAACGACCTGCTTACCTAAGCGACATGTTTGTGAAAGGAATTCGCGAGTCGCCAATTACGGGGGCGCGGCCATCCCACTTTTCTATTGCCAACTTTTGAAGTTCGAGGCGCTTCAGTTCCAACACATTTGTACCTTGTTGTGCCAGGAGGCGATTCATCTCCGCATCCTTCTTTGCGTTGGTCAGCGTGGTTTGGGCGTCTATCTTAGATTTTTGTAGCTCAACTTTGGCCAGCTCTAGCTCGTTACGAGCTTTTATGCGGTCCTCCACCTTTTTGCGAATTTCGTCATGTGGATAGACCTCTCCGATATACACGTCATCGACCGTGATACCCCAGTTGGCCAGCATCGGAGCGATGACCGCCTTGACCTCTTTGCCGAATCCCGCTCGGTCTTTGGAGGTCAGGTCAAAGATAGATTTCTGCCCGGAGACGACATTCACGCCATAAACCGCGGTCCATCGAATGAACTTTCGCTGGATCATAGGAAGGTCTTCGGTGCCAAAGTTCTGGAAGGCTTTCAAGACGTCTTCCTTGGCGACATGATAAGCAACTGTAATATCGCATGGCAGAATCGCGCCCTCGTTGGTGCTGGCCGGAATGCTGTCATCGCCCGCCCGGTCTCCCTCCTTCGCATTCTTTACAAACGTGGCGTTGCGAATGGAGGTGGTATAGACGATCAACCTATCTCCGGGACCAACCCAAACCACCTGCGGTTTTACCAGCTGCTCGGAAAGTCCCGAGTGTGCATTAAATTTGATTCCAACGGATGCAGGAGGCACCTCTCTAGTACAGCCAGCTAACAGCGGCAGGGCAGCTACCGGAATGAGGAAGAATAACTTATAGTTTTTCATTGACGTGTTCTCCCCTCGGTCGGCAGAAAGTCCCGTCCAACTACGATTGTCTGGCCCGGCTTAGATTCAAACGCAGGCAACTCTCCGTTCCATTTGGCGATAGCAGCCTCGACAGCTTGAAGCTTCAACATCTCGATGGATCTCTGCTGAGTCTGTGCGGCGCTAAGCGTTCGTGCCTGGGCTTCCGATTCCGCCCGCACGATTGCCGACTGCCTATCAATCTCCGCTTTGGTGTTGCGAAGCGTGGATATCTCCAGCTCTGTGTAGGAATTGACGCGTGCGTTTATTTTGGATTGAATATCCTGGCTAGGGAAGCAGCTTCCGATCATCAGCTGTTCCACAGAAATCCCTTTTGGCTCTATCCTCTTCCGTAGCTCCTCAGTTGCGAGTTGGGAAGCGATTAACCGTTTTGCGCCCATCAACTCAAACACGTCGTACTGAGTACTGACTGAGTTGATAGCTTCCTTAACCGCGCGCCGGATGTGCTGCGTTTGGATGTCATCTATCGGAATGGGGCCGAACTGGCTGAATACCAGCGGTACATTCTCTTTCTTCACGCGGTACATAACAATCACATCGAATATGGTGTTTGCATTGTCCTTGGTTGTGACCTGTATACCATCAGCGCTCTTCAGCTCACCTTCATCCGTGTCTTGCGTGTAGATGGCCGCCTGAAGCTGGGTTGGATATGTGTAGAGCTTTTGTCGCCATCCCACCTTTACCGCTTTTGGCTCAAGAACTTCCTTCTGGAGTCCGCCCGAAGCGTCATAAAGAATTCCTACCGACCCTGCTGGAATCCACTGCGTACGAGAATAGTCCCACAACTTCCACAAGCCGCCGATAACCACGATAGCGGCGACCGTGCAGCCCACGGTTTTCAAACGAGGTCTGCGGATACTACTGCCTGGTTCGCTCATTGTCCCTTTTCCTGCGAGATCTTCTGATCAATCGCATCATCGCTCGAATGGGTCTGTCTGTCAACGAAGATAGGGGAGATTGGTTTCGCGTCAGTTTCGGCTCCGGATTCATGCAGGCAGTCTTTAATCTCTTTCTCTGCCTGTACTCGGAACTCTGATTGCGCGCGACGGGCCTCTTCCAAGAGCCTGTCTTCGTCTCTCCAATTACAAAAATACTTCCAAACTCTTTGCCATATGGGCCGCCCAAACCAGGCGGCCGCCGCAAGAATAATCGCGAAAATAACCACAAACGTGATGAAGGTCTCAATTGCGGGTGTCATGGCTCATTTTCCGTCAGTTGCCTTGTACGAGGGTGCGGTGTGCGCGTGGCAAATAGCAATGGCAAGCGCATCCGCTGCGTCATCCGGTTTTGGTACTGCGGTGAGATTCAACAGCCGTTGAATCATGAACTGCACCTGCTTCTTCTCTGCGGCTCCATAGCCAACGACGGCCAGCTTCACCTGTGGAGGTGTATACTCGATCCATGGGATACCGCGCTGTGCAGCTGCCAGCAGGACCACGCCAATCGTGCGTCCCACTCCGAAGGCAGTCGTCTCGTTTTTGGCAAAAAAGAGGCGTTCCGTGACCAGGAAGTCTGGTTTGTGGAGGTCAAGGAGGCGGTTAACCTGCTCGAAGATGGAGAGCAGCCTGTCCGGTGGATTGTCGCGCGGACTGGTGAGGATGGCGCCATGGTCCAGCGCCTTGAGCTTTTGACCGGTCTTCTCAATGACCCCGTACCCGGTCGTGGCTATGCCGGGGTCAATACCTAAGATTATCACGTTCCCGCTCCTGCGCGCCTTAATTGTGAATTTGCGCACAGGTTCTCTCTGGGGTCTTGCGTTCCCTCTGCTATCGACGTTGGACCGCGAAAGCTGGTTTCGAATTTAATAGCAAAAGGCCATGGGCATGATATCGATCACACTGATTCGAAGTGATGAAGTTGAGTTGAAGGAGTTGGCTGAGGAAGCAACGGCATTCCTTACTCGACAACCATGGTGTCTTAACGTCAAGCAAGGATACATCGCCCGTTTTTGGCCGGGCATACTTGGCATCTTTTACTTTGACATTGAATCTGGACAAAGTGGCGCTGAGAACAATGTGTGGATTATAGTTGGAGACATACCGCCTGCATATATAGATCCCGTTAGTTGTCCGACTGGCGAAGATGCACTCGCGGGTTATGTGGGCGAGGTTAATGAGTGGATAGCTAACGCAAAGGAGAACAAGCCTCTTACAGAATTCATTCCAATTCTTCGACGTCATTCATTAAGTCCAGTAGCCAACACGAAGGAGACAATTGAAATGCTTGACAGCAGAATGCGTTTTATTGAGAATGAACTCATTCCTCAATACTGCAGTAGTTAGGTGTATAGTGGGTTTCCCCGAAACAATGTGCATGTAATTTAGATTGCCTACTGGGTTCGGGTCATACTGAATCCGCCCGCCCGCAGTTTGTCTGTATTGGAAAACGGCGCTACCATGACAGTCATTGTGTTAGGTGGAGGTGGAACCGCCTGTGCACCACCACCGATGAAAGCCGTCGCAACAACCAACGCCACTATTAATCCGGAAGATGCCGAGTAAGGGTTTCCGGATGCCGATACTGACTTGCCAAAAAGTTTCATTCGTTGGTCCCATTCTATGGAGCGTGATGTCGGATGCCGGAGTGACGTTGGAAAATGTGAGATTCGCCTGGTGGCAATGGTACTGGAGACGCTCTTCACTATTAGTCGAAAGAAGACCTGCTGAGGTTAGCTAATTGTTTTGGGATTTGTACCGTTTTCTGGCTACGAGAGGTTGTTTGGCTAGCTTACAGCTTCTTCGGGGGATTCTGTGGGTATTGCGCAGTATTTGACAACAATGCGCCCGTTCCATCGAGATTGAAACGGGCGCTGTTTCTATGATTAGATTCTGTTGGCCGAAGCAAATCGGGCAGGCCGGGTGAATCCGATGGAGACGCTGGGTCGATTGCGAGCGGATTCAATGGCTGTGTCAGCCTGCGTTGCGAGTCCATTGCGGGCCATCAGGCGGCTCGGCGTATTTCGGACTTCCGTCCACTTGATGGTCAATCGGCCGTCATCACCCTTAATCCAATTCATCTCCATCATGGCTTTACTCCTTTTGGCTAAATTCTCAAATCCTGAGGTTAATTGCTTAAATCCAACCTGAAACTGTATTCATTGGCCGGTAATCAGCAACACACTTAGAATAGTGGATTTCGCGTGGAGATGCAGTGTGAGAGGCTACACCGGAGATGTGATAGATTCGACATCCTTCGTGTAACAAGCGCGAGCATGGCGAAGCCTGGAGAGTTCTTCCCCGTTTGAAGAGGAGAATATCTTACAACAGCCAACTTCAATGGTAGAGCAAGAGAATGCGTTGGATACTTTGTTATCGCTTGGAAAGGAAACTCAAACCCTATGGATCAAAATGCCTTCCCACAACCGCCTCCACCTTATGGTCCGGGCACACAACTTCCATACAATGGCCCACGGCGTGTTAGGTTTGAGGCCATTGGAGAAGCGTGGCAACTATTGACCCAACAGATGGGGATATGGGTTGGCTCAGTCCTTTTGATTTACGTGCTTTTCGGCACAGTGATGTTTGTCTTTTTCATTGCCGTGATGCCTGTTATGCTTCCGATGGGGGGACGAGTCAGCCCCGGCGCATCTCCAGATATCTCCGTTTTTGGTTTCCTCTTGATGTTCGTTGTGTATTTGGCGCTACTAGTATTCGGAAATTTTATGGTGTGCGGACTGCACCGCATGGCTGTGAAGCAGGTGAAGGGCGAGCTCATCAGTCTCAACGATCTGTTTTCTTGTTTTGATGTGGTGGGGCAGGTAATTCTCGCATCGTTATTGACTGGCCTCGCTGCTATGGTGGGATTCATACTGTGTATTATTCCCGGCTTCATCATTATGGGGCTTTTGATGCTTGTGAATCCAATTATTGTAGACCAGAAGGTTGGTGCAATCAGGGCGATGGAGATGAGCTGGAATGCGCTAAAAGAAGATTTGGTAATGGCTGCAGTTTTCTTCTTTGTGATCCTATGCGTTGTGAATCTTGGCTCGTTAGCTTGCGGCATCGGCATTCTTTTCACCATTCCGCTCTTCTTCCTTGCACAGGCGATTGTGTATAGAGATTTCTTTCTCGCTCCTGCACAAGCGCCATCCCCATACCCAACTCATGAATATCCTTCGTCGCAGCCACCCAGCTCTAATGAACCTCCGCCATTCGAGGTGTAAACGCGTCTCACAATTATAGTGAGTAGCCGCTCGTCGGGTATTATCTCTGCTACGCGCAGGCAATATTCGACTTTTTGCGCAAAGAAATCGAAAGGCTCAAATCAGAACATGGCAGAGATAGTTCCGTTCAGGGGTGTTTACTACAATGTGGAGAGATCCGGTCCGCTTGAAACAGTAGTTGGTCCACCCTACGATGTTCTGAATGCCGAGCAGCAGGCCGGGTTATATGCTGCGAGCCCTAACAACTTCGTACGGATTATGCTCAATCGAGCCGAGCCTGGTGACGATTCCACGAACAATCCATATTCACGTGCAGCAGGCTTTTTGAATGAGTGGTTAGCGTCTGGCGTTTTGGAAGAGGATGCGGAGCCTGCGCTCTACCTCTACCGGCAGGAGTTCACCAATCCCGCGGATGGATTGCGCTACACCCGTAATGGCCTCTTTTGCGGCATCAAACTGGAACCCTATTCAGCCGGAATTGTGCTGCCCCATGAGGAGACGCGGACAAAGGCGAAAGTAGATCGTCTGAATCTGATGCGCTCCACTGACACGAATCCGGAACCAATCTTTGCGCTGTATGAGGACGAGGAAGGGGAACTGACCGCAACTTACGCCGATATCGCGAATGGCGCTGAACCGTTCCTGGAAGCGACGACGGACGGTGATGTTCACAGGGTTTGGCGTGTGAGTGATCCGTCTGTTATAGCGAATGTTCAGAAGTTTCTGGCGCCCAGGCGGATATGGATTGCCGATGGACACCACCGTTATGAGACCGGTTTGACCTATCGGGACGAGCGAAGAGCTGCTGACGGAGCAGATTCCGAATCACCAGCTGGTTGCGATTACCTGTTGATTGTGCTCACATCCTTTACTGATCCGGGCATCGTGGTGCTACCGACTCACAGGTTGGTGAAGAATGTCCCGCAGAACCTGATCGATGACCTCTACTTGCAACTGGAACGATACTTTACCGTTGAGCCCACCCATCCAGAAAAGCTGGCGACTGCCATGCAGGCAAATCCGGCGGAAGGCGTTCACCGCTTCGGACTGTATATGAAGGGCAAATGCTGGGTCATTACGCTGCGGGACATAGGCGTAATGGATGCGGCGGTTGAGGGCCATGCGGACTGCTGGAAGAAGCTGGATGTTTCCATATTGCAATCATTGGTGCTAGAACGTTCGTTGAATATTCCTGCTGCCAGCCTCGCCACAACGCCCGACATTGGCTACACGCGTGACTGGGATGATGCTATCGAGCGCGTTGACAGTGGCGAATATCAGATAGCGCTTCTGCTCAACCTGCCTTCGTCTGACGAGGTTAGACAGGTAGCGGCTGCGGGTGACAAGATGCCCCCTAAATCCACGTTCTTCTATCCCAAGCTCTGGAGTGGGCTTTTACTCCGGCGCCTGTGACAGACAATTATGGTAGCGGAGACTTCTAAAGCGTGTGAGCACTGTGGGGCGCTGGTGTTTGGGGACACCAAGAAGTGCCCCCAGTGCGGCCGCTTTCCTATAAAGCTGCACCTCTGCCCGCACTGCAAGATGGTGGCTCCCAAAGACTCGTCACACTGTATGCGTTGCCTACGCACATTTGAACCCGAAGGCGACTTTCTTTAGAGCGTTGCACCTGTGACAAACGTAACACTCAACCAGTGAGGAAGATCGCTTGTTGGCAGTAGGTTCCTCCATTACAATATCATAACGATCGTGACTGTGACATCGTGGTCTTGGTTGGCGATCTTTGGGAGGGAGCGGGCATGGAGATCAAACTTCTAGGGACAGGATCGGCAGAAGGCTGGCCTGGAATGTTTTGCAGTTGCGAAGTGTGCCGAAAGTCCCGCGCCATTGGAGGTAAAAACCTCCGCTCTAGAAGTTCCGCACTTATCGATGGTTCGCTCAAAATCGATTTTCCCCCTGACACCCAGCATCACGTTCTTACACAGAACCTGGATATGTCGGGGATCAAGCACCTTCTCTTTACGCACGGCCACGACGATCATTGCGCTGCCTATGAGCTGCAGTATCTCTCGTGGATGTTTGTTCCGCAGCCCATTGTAATGCCTTTGAATATTCTCGCGCCACGCACGACTCTTGAGAAAATCTGCCGCCAACTGGAAGGTGAGGATGTTCCCGTCAAGACGCAGGCGATTGAGCCCTGGGCGACCATGGCGTTTGGAAAGTGGCGGGTTACATCTCTTCTAGCGCATCACGATCCCAAGCAGGTCTGCTTCAATTACCTCATATCAGATGGCAGCAAGACGCTTCTATATGCTACGGACACGGGTTGGTACGATCAGGGAACCTGGGACTTTTTAAAGGATAAGCGAGTCGATGGGGCGGTAATCGAGGCATCGAAGGGGCTGGTTGAAGGCGGCTACGAAGGGCACCTCAGCGCTCACGAAGTAATCCGTATGCGTGAATGGTTGGTAGAGAATCGAGTTATGGATTCGTCTGCCCCGGTAGTAACCACGCACCATTCTCATTTGGGAGGAATGCTCCACGATGAGATGGAAGCGTTATTCAATCCTCACGGTATCCAAACCGGCTACGACGGAATCATCTTCAACCTATAATCCGCGACGATTCAAGGTTGACATCTTCACCTCTTCTTCTCCGTGCAATCTCAGTATCTCTGTAAACGTTGACATCCTCGCCGCTCATTGGTGCCCCCTTAGATTGGCTCTTCTGTTAATCCGTCCTCATTGTACGTGTAGAGCAGGGGATCGCCGTCCGCCATGGTTTCAAGATGAACCGGTCTGCCCCACAGGAAGAATAGATTCTTCATCGTGCGCGCCGTATAGTCCCGGTCCAACTCTTTGCCATCGAAATTGTGCATTAGATACAGTTCACGGTGCCGGTTGTAGTCTCCGTCTTCCACCATTATCACCGGCGCGCCGAAGTTGGTCATGCTATCGACCAGCGAATCACGCACTTTTCGCCAGTCCGTATCCTGAACCACCCACAACATCTCGCCGTCTACCTCTTCCTGCTTGTAGGTATACATATCCAGGTCTTGAACCAGCTTTTTGGACAGATATTTGCGCAAGAATGAGATATCCGATTCATCTTCAACCACCTCGAATATCTTCTTCATTCCTTCGCCGGATGGGCGCGAAACAGCCGCTCCCGTCCAGTCCTCTTCTGTATCGTCAGCGCTTCGCTCACCGTCCCAGCGGCGTTTGATATCGTGCAGCATCTGATAGCCGACGTAGTACGGATTAATCGACATACGCGAGCCCGGTGACAGCACGGAAGCGTGCATGCGTCGGAATTCCCAATGCTCTTCCGAGGTTAGGTCCAACTCGCCCATTATGCGTTCATGCCAGAAGGAGGCCCACCCCTCATTCATGATTTTGGTGCGCATTTGAGGTAGGAAGTACAGCATCTCTTCCCGTAGGATGTTGACTACATCGCGCTGCCACTCTACCAGGTCCGGTGCGTAGTCCCGAATGAAGCGCATCAGATCCTTATCCGGTTCCGGTGGAATCTTGCGAGGCTTCGGCGCTTCCGTTTCGGAATTGGTTTCGGTCATCTTCCAAAGGTCGTCAAACTCCGTAACACGCCCTCCAGGTTGAAGGCGATCTCGGTCATATTCCTCTTGAGATTTGTGACGGTAGAAAGGGGTTGTCGAGTCAAAATGCTCCTCGATGGACATTACCGCATCAATGAACTTCTCAACTACCAAGGGGCCGTAGAGACGCTCATATTCACCGATTCGGCGCGCGTGTAAACGCACCGTCTCAATCATCTTGCGATCAGTATGTCCAAAGTAAGTATTACGGCGGAAGAAATCGGAATGGCCAAAGACGTGGGCAACAACCAGCTTGTGTGAAAGCATTGAGTTGGAATCGAGCAGGAATGCCTGAGTGGGATCGGTATTGAACACGATCTCATAGATCTTGCTCATGCCATATTCGTAGCTTGTCTTCTGGCGATGGTAATCTCGCCCAAAAGTCCAATGCGAGAATCGTGCGGGGAGCCCGTAAGACCCGAGCTCGTAAACAACGTGGTCAGGAACCAGCTCGAAATGCGTGGGATAGGGATCCAATCCCATCTCGCGAGCTTTATTCCAAATAATCTCGATCCAGTTTTCGAGTTCAGCGCGTTCTGCATTATCCATCGCCGTACTCCATGCGGTTAATCAATCAAACGAGTAATCTCACAATCAAATACCTATGTTCTAACTATACGATAGATTCCTTATGTCCGTTACGTTCAACGCTGTTGTAATGGCATAGAAGTAAATGAAGAGAGCGGACGCCATATATGCGTCCGCTCATTGGGATTTGTGTAGTTATCGGTTGTGCGAGCTATTGGCTGCAGATATTAATGGTGGTAGTTGCGCATCAGCCCGATCACTTTTCCAATCACGCGGCTGTCTTCACGGTTCACCACAATCGGCTCATAGGCGGAGTTTGCCGGCAACAGGCGCACACGTCCATCGGTAAATTCTATGCGCTTAACAGTCGCCTCGTCGCCAAGCATGACCGCCACCAGATCATTATTGTCTGCGTGGGCCTGGGGTTTAATGATAACGTAGTCGCTGGGCATGATGTGCTCATCGATCATGGAATCACCTTTGACCCGTAGTACAAATGCTCCCTGAACGTTGTGTACCATCTCCTGCGAAACAGGGATGGTGCCTTCCAGGTTCTCGCTCGCTGTGATAGGGGTGCCGGCGGCAATGGTACCTACAATCGGAAGGAATGTTACGTTGCGCTTGGGAGAAGTGGCGCCGGTCCGGCCCATAACGGTAATGGAGCGAGAAGTGTTGGCACGCTTGATATAGCCTTTGCGCTCGAGCGCGTCGAGATGTACGGTGACACCTCGGAGGCTTGAAATATCGAACGCGGTTCCGATTTCACGAATCGATGGCGGATAACCTTTGTCCTCCACGTACTCGACGATAAAGTTCAAAATGCGGTCTTGCTTATCCGTTAGTCCGCGTGTCATGCCCCACTCCTCTCAGCCCGCCAATATTTCAATTCACGTGTCTAAATTTGTAGCCCTTTTTAGCCCAACTTGATTAAAGAATACACCTACAGCCGTCTACTGTCAAGAGTTTATTTGAATAATGACAAAAATATTTCTACCTACGGAACCTGACTGAATACCGGAGCAGAATGGCGTTGAACAGGCTTCTTAAGCTGAGATGCTATAGTATTGACGCTGGTTTGACAAGCAAGGTTGAGGTGCGGTAAGATACCAATAGCGGTGTTCGAAGAAAGAGGCTGGACACGTTCCAGCAGCATTCTTCGGACACCATCATCTATGTTGGAAGCGTATTTATCTCCATGAAGCTCTCTGTAATTACGGATGAAATCTCTCAGGACTTCGAGCACGCGTTGGACGTGATGCTGGAATATGGAGTAAAGGGAGCTGAGCTTCGCGGGTTATGGGGCACAAATATTGCCGATCTTAACTCTGAGCAGGTAGCGCGCGCCAAAGCTGCCCTGCTGGAGAGGGGGATGACAGCAACCTGTCTGGCAACCCCGGTCTTTAAGTGCGACCTGGACGAGGATACGGCATCAATAGAAGGTCCAATGCACTTGGCGCGCGCGCGTAATCTCAGTGAGCAGATTACGCTGCTGAGGCGCTGTGCCGCTCTGGCTCATGAGTTCGGAACCGATTTGATTCGCGTGTTCGCTTTCTGGAGAAAACGGGAGCTAACACCGCAGGTTGAAGATAGAATTGTGGCAGCTTTTGATGAGCCGGCCAGGGTTGCTTTGGAAGAGGGCATAACCCTCGTTCTCGAGAATGAGCATGCCTGTCTCCTGGGCACTGGCGCTGAAACCGGCAGAGTGTTATCGCGGATAGATTCTCCGCAGATTCGCGCATGCTGGGATCCAGGTAACGCGTTTTTCGCGGGCGAGAAAGCGTTCCCTGACGGGTATGAGGAGATCAAACCCTTCCTGGCCCACGTTCACGTTAAGGACGCCGTGATGGACGTGGATGGTAAAACGCCGCTATGGTGTGTTATAGGTGAGGGTAAGATAGACTATACTGCGCATTTTGACGCGTTGAGGCGTGACGGCTACAAAGGCTGGATATCGCTAGAGACACATTATATTCCCCAGGGAGGGACCCCTGAAGAGGGATCCCGAGCCTGCCTTGCCTCACTCCGCCGCCTGATTCCAACCGACTGACGAATTCTGCCGCTCCACTAAGCAGTGTAAGTGAGTAGATAACACATAAAGGACTGACGTACGAATGCCTAAACAGTATGAGACGCGAACAGATGATCGCAAGGTAAATAAGCTCACCTCGATTACGGCGTGGCATGATCTGGCGCGCAACAAGCTGGGATTTTTGATTATTTCACTCGTTTTCGCGTTCGGAATTGTTGCCTATTTCTTCGGCGGTCCGGGTGGTGGCGGCAGCGGCAACTCAAGCCGGACTCCGGCGGAACGTATGAGCGAAACGGTGGCAGTGGTGAATGGCGAAAACGTCTCGCGTGGTGAGGTGGAAAACGCCTTCCAGAACGTGAGGCAGTTCAGCCGCGGTAACGACGCCAACGCCGTGCAGTTTGAAGGCATGATGCTGAGCCAAATCGTCGATCAGGCTATTCTACGTGGCGAGGCAAAGAAGCAGAACCTCACGGTTTCAGATGCGGAGGTCGAGAAGGCCATCGCCGATATGAAGAAGGGGCAGGACGGCAAACCGGTCAGCGATGCTGAATTCCAGGCCCGCCTTGCCGCCCAGGGCGTCTCAGAAGACACATTGCGCGACCAGGTGCGCCGCGGCCTCTCCGGCAAGGTTGTTATGGATAAGGTTGCCGCTGGAATCAAGGTGACTGAAGACGATCTGCGCAAGAACTACGACGAGGTCAAGCTTCGGCACATCCTGGTGGACAATAAGAAGCTGCCGGATGAGCAGGCGAAGCGCAAGGCTGAGAAGATTCTGGAAGAGGTAAAGGCCGGCAAGAACTTTGCGGAACTAGCAGATAAGTACTCCGATGATCCCGGTAACACGGAGACCAAGTTCGACCCTAAGACCAAGACCTCTGTTCCTTCAGGAAAGAAAAAGGGCGGTCTGTACGACTTTGCTCCTGCTGGGACCTACGTGCCGGAATTCCGAGACGCGGCCCTGGCACTCAAGCCTGGTGAAACCAGCGGTTTGGTGAAGACGCAGTTTGGCTATCACATCCTTAAGCTTGAAGAGAAGCGCAGCAAGCTGCCCAAAGACTTTGATAAGGACAAAGCCAAACTTCTTGAAGATGAGAAGCAGAAGCAAGCACAAAAGCCGCAGCAGGAACTTATCGATCAGCTTCGCAAATCCGCGAAGATTGAGTGGAAAGAGCCTGCTTACAAGTGGAAGTACGACTATAGCAAGCTGAACGGTATGATGGGCATGGTTCAGCCAGCTGGCGCAAACCGTGCGGCAGATGAGAAGGCCTTCGCGGATGAACTGCGCGCCTACGTTGCCAAGAACCCAGACGATTCACAGGCTCAGGCCGTCCTGGGCAAAACGCTTGACAACCAGCTTATGATGGCGGGTCTGCCTCCTATTCAGGGACATCCAGCCGCGCCCGCTGGCGCTGACAAGGATAAACTTCGCACGGAAGTGATAGCCGCATATGAAGGCGCTTTGAAGCGGAGCGAGGATCAGGCAACCCGATTCCGGTTGGCGGCGCTGTATCAGGAAGCGAAGCAGAACGACAAGGCTCTGGACCAGTATCAGAAGATCAAGAAGTTCTCAGCATGGGACGATTCCGGTCCGAACACCAAAATGACCCATGTACAGCTCGAGCGCGGATTTAAAGAGATTGGCCGTGCAGATCTCGCCGCCGAAGAAACTAAAAAGATAGCGGAACTGACTGTTCTAGAAGAAAAACAGCGGAGAGAGGCGGCTGCGGCAGAAGCAGCAGCCAAAAAGGATAAATCCGGAGCTGCAAACACAACCGGAACGATCAATGTTCCCCCGGGCTCAACGGGCACGATCAATGTTGGCAAGCCAGCCACTCCAGCCAACAACAGCAAGCCTAAAAGCGGTCAGTAAACTTAGCCGTTCATGTTGAAGGGCGCATCATCCGATGCGCCCTTTTTCACTGAACATCCACATTTACTCTCGGACAATCCTTCGGAACTCCTCATGTCAGGCACTCTTTACATTGTCTCCACGCCAATCGGCAACCTTGAAGATATTACTCTCCGCGCCCTCCGAATCTTGAAAGAGGTCGATTTGGTGGCTGCGGAGGACACAAGGGTAACGCGTAAACTTCTGAGTCACTTCGATATCCACACGCCACTCACTTCTTACCATCAGCATACGCATGGTGAAAAAGAAGAAAACCTTGTGGACCGCCTTCTGGCAGGGCAGTCTATCGCACTCGTTTCCGACGCAGGAACTCCCGGAATCTCCGATCCGGGTGCGAATCTGATTACGCTGGCGCTTTCGCACGGAGTTACCGTAACACCCATTCCAGGCGCCTGCGCGGCCCTTGCTGGACTTGTAGTGTCTGGGCTTTCGGCTAGCAGGTTTGCATTTGAAGGGTTTCCCCCGCGTGGGAGATCGGACCGCCGAGAGTTTTTCGCTGAGCTGTCAAGTGAGCCGAGAACCCTACTATTCTATGAAGCGCCTGGTAGGGTATTGGAGACGCTGCAGGACCTTTATCGAGCTTTGGGTGACCGTCCGGTTGCTGTGGCGCGCGAACTAACCAAGATGTTCGAGGAGGTCTATCGTGGTACTCTTTCGGGCGCTGTTACCTCTTTAGGCGAGAAACGGCCACGCGGAGAGTATGTTGTGATAGTAGGGGGCGCCCCGGCTGGACCGCCGACGTCGTCCACCGAGGGCGATATCGATTCGCTAAAATCGGCTCTACAGGCCTGCCTTGATAGCGGGATCTCTCCTCGAGACGCCGTTCACCAGGTTTCTGCTCAACTGAAACTGCCTCGCCGCTACGTTTACAGCACTCTCCTCGAGATGACGGGCCGTTAAGCCGCCTATCGCTGTGAATTTTTGCACAATCTCTGTCAAAACAACCGAACAAAATGGCATAATGCATAGTCGAACAGCCTGATAGTAGGGAATAACTGTTCGGATGGCGTGTATTTGAGCACCGTTTTTCTGTAGGATTGTGCCCAATTTCACGTCTGCAGACGTGTCCTGAAAACAAAATAGAAAAAGATTCTTCTTGAACAACCATTTGGCACGGATTGTGCAATGAGAATAAGTAGCCCGTTGTGCGATTTTGCGGCGCCGTCAATTGACGGCATCTTCGTAGTTTTAGGGCACCAAACGAAGAAGTTTGCCACGCACGCCTTTTAATCGGTTTTATCGGGACACGTTGCCTGTGCAGAGGCAGCGAGCAAATGAAGAGTGTGGGCCGCCTTAGTCCTGGCGCTGGCGGTTGCCTGTTATGGAAATAGTGGACAGGCAAAGCAGACATACTCAAGGAGAATTAAAAATGGCCGTCGTGAATCCAACCGAGCCGTCGATTTCTATTCACCCCAAGGACTTAAGCTCGCGTAACGGTGCGCTGCATGCCATCCCCTCAGTCGAGACAAACTACCTTGAGCCGATTCCTGTCAAGCAGGTTTCCTATGCCAAGGCTAAGCGGCTTCTCGATATTGTTCTCTCAATAATCGGTCTTATCGTTCTCTCTCCTGTATTCCTCATCTGTGCACTGCTTGTCCGCTTTACTTCACGCGGCGAAGTTGTCTTTAAGCAGACGCGCGTTGGAGAGGGCGGCCGCCTGTTCACGTGCTACAAGTTCCGTTCCATGCGCAAAGACGCGGAAAAGCACAAGAGCCAGCTGGCGCACCTGAACGAGTTGTCCGGACCGGTTTTTAAGATTAAGAACGACCCCCGCGTTACGTTTGTCGGCAAGTATATGCGCAAGCTCAGCCTTGACGAATTGCCGCAGATTGTAAACGTTCTCAAGGGTGAGATGACGATTGTTGGCCCCCGCCCTCCGGTTCCGCGAGAAGTCTCCCATTACAATGACAGAGAGTTGGGGCGGTTGGCAGTAAAACCAGGTTTAACCTGTCTATGGCAGATCAACGGACGAAGCAATGTCAATTTTGACCACTGGGTCGAAATGGATCTGGCCTACATCGACACGATGACTTTCTGGGGTGACGTTAAGATCATCGCCAAGACCGTTCCCGCAGTGGTTTTCTGCCGTGGAGCGCACTAGACGGACGTGAAGTCAGCGTCGATTCCTCAAACGTTTTTGGAAGGGCGCACGTTGTGCGCCCTTCTTTTCGTGAGGTCCCTGGTAGATTTCTCTGGCCAACGTTTACTGGAACTACTCTCGATAAGTTGAATCCAGGCGGCATTGTGGGAAATGGCGTACAATAGTAGTACGCGGCCTGTTAGGCCCTTCCGCAATCATGCGCCTATCCAGAACATCGAAAATCGAAACTGAGACCTCTGCTCGCACGGAGCCGCATCCCGCCGGCAACGCCGCCACGAGCCAAGCTTCCCCGCTTTCTACACGCCCATTGTTGAGCGTTATTGTGCCGCTGTATAACGAGCAGCATAACGTGCGTGAGATCCTGTCAAGGGTACAGGCCGTGGATGTGGAAAAACAGATTGTTATGGTGGACGATGCGTCTACCGATGGCACACGGGAGATTTTGAAGCAGGAGATTGAGGGCCGCTACTCAAATGTGCTTGTTCTCTATCACAAAGAGAATAGCGGCAAGGGAGCCAGCATCCGGACGGCTCTGCCCAGCGCAAGCGGCGAGATCACAATCATTCAGGACGGGGACCTGGAGTACGACCCGCAGGACTATCATTTGATATTGAAGGCGTTTAAGCAGCCCGATGTCGATGCGGTTTACGGATCACGATTTACAAACGGCTGGCCGCGAATGCGGATTATGAACCGTTTCGTCAACAAGCTTTTAGCATGGATGGTCCGTGTCCTGTTTGGGACACATATGACGGATGAGGCGACGTGCTACAAAGCCGTCAAGACGGATATATTGCAGTCGATCCCGTTGACCTGCCAGCGATTTGAGTTTTGCCCTGAAGTAACAGCTAAGCTTCTCAGACGTGGCCACAAGATTGTGGAAGTGCCGATAAGTTATGAGGCCAGAAGCATAGCACAGGGGAAAAAGATACGATGGACGGATGGCGTCGAGGCTATCTGGACTCTCTTGAAATACAAATTTGTAAGATTTTAGCCAGATTCCAATAATAGGAATCTGCAACAAAGATTTGCACGACGGCGGGAATTTAAGGAGTAGATAGTTAATGAGCAATGCATCCTATGAGGTCGCCAAGCAGGGCGTATCGCGCCCCACGCTTAAGGGCCACATTCAGATAGCGCGGATTGACCACTGGTTCAAAAACGTCTTTGTATTTCCCGGAATTGTGGCCGCGATTGGAATCGAAGGAAAGATTGAAGACGGGCTGCTCCAAAGAACCATTATCGGCCTTATTTCGGTTTGTTTGGTGGCAAGCAGCAACTACGTAGTCAACGAGGTTCTGGATGCGCCTTCCGACCTTTCTCATCCAGTAAAGTGCAAGCGCCCGGTACCATCCGGGGCGGTGAACGTTAAGCTGGCTTACGTTCAATGGCTGCTTCTCATGGTCGTTGGTGTGGGTCTGGGCTTTCTGATTAATCCGGCATTTGCTGCAACGATGGGCGTCCTCTGGATCATGGGTTGTATCTACAACATCCCGCCCGTACGCAGCAAAGATCTTCCCTATCTGGATGTCTTGTCGGAATCGGTGAACAACCCTCTAAGAATGCTCGCAGGATGGTTTATTGCCACAACCGTTTTGGTGCCACCTGCGTCGCTGCTTCTGAGCTACTGGATGATTGGCTGCTACTTTATGGCCATGAAGCGGTTTGCCGAATACCGTGATATTGCCAATCCGGAGCGCGCGGCTGCCTATCGCAAATCTTTCGCGTTCTACACCGAAGAGCGATTGCTGGTTTCCGTTATGTTTTACGGCACGTCGGCCATGCTCTTCCTTGGCGCGTTCATCATGCGTTACAAGCTGGAACTGATTCTCTCCTTCCCGTTTGTTGCCCTGGTAATGGCAATCTACCTGGCCCTGGCCTTCAAGAAGAATAGTGCGGTGCAGCGGCCGGAAGGGCTTTACAAAGAGCCTACGCTGATGGTGGCTGTCATATCATGCGCGGTGGTCATGGGTATTCTCCTCATTGTAAGAATCCCTGCCATGCAAACGATATTCACGTCGTCAACGGCGCCGATAGCTGCGGACGTGAAAACTAAGTAACTCGTTATCGACACATAGCGGTATCAATGAGGCGTACGCACCGAAGATGTCTCTTCTGCGTACGCCTTATTATGTGTGCGGTGGAGTAAGGTAATGCGTTAGATGCCCGTCGGGGCTCAATTTACGGCCCGATTCGGTCACAATAGAACATGAATTGTTCGAATTCGTAGTAAAGTTCGAAGTACGAACAAGATTGAGTGAAGGAGTTCCAGATGATTCTTGTCACAGGCGGCGCCGGATATATCGGCAGCCACTATGTTCAATACGAGCGTGAGCGGGGGAGTGAGGTGGTTGTGTTGGACAACCTCATCTACGGCCACCGCGAAGCCGTTCTCGACGCTCCTCTTGTAATCGGCGACTTAACAAAGCGAGAAGTCCTAGACCAGGTCTTTGCAAAATACAAGATCGATGCCGTCGTGCACTTCGCCGCTTTTGCGTCTGTCAATGAATCGGTCAGCTTTCCAGAGCGGTATTACCAGAATAACGTCGCCGGCACAATGACTCTGCTGGATGCAATGCGAGACCACGGTATCAAGAACTTCGTATTCTCGTCATCGTGCGCCACGTATGGCAACCCTCAATATGTGCCGATGGATGAGAAGCATCCTCAAGCTCCAATTAATCCGTATGGCGACAGCAAGTTCATCTGCGAAAAGATGATGTCGGCCTACAGCCATGCGCATGGACTCCGATTCGTCTCCCTGCGTTACTTTAATGCGGCAGGCGCGGATCCGGAAGGGCGAATTGGTGAGAGCCACGAGCCTGAGACGCACATCATCCCTATCATCCTTCAGGTTGCCAAGGGGTTGCGAGAAAAAGTAACCGTTTATGGAGATGACTACGATACGCCGGATGGAAGCTGCGTTCGTGATTACATCCATATTCTGGACCTGGCGCAGGCACACTCGCTCGCTATCGAGCGACTTCGCAGCGGTTCGGAATCGGCCTTCTACAACCTTGGATCCGAGACCGGCTATTCCGTTAAGCAGGTCATTGACATCTGCGAGAAGGTGACCGGAAAGTCGATCAACGTGATTGACGGTCCACGGCGTGCTGGTGATCCTCCTACACTGGTCGCAAGCGCAAAGAAGGCGAAAGAAGAGCTAGGCTGGTCACCGAAATACCTGGAGTTGAGCGATATCGTTCGAATGGCCTGGAATTGGGAGCAGAACAGGCGCTATTAGGCAGTTCACGTTAATCGAGTAAGAGCAGCAAGAAGGAGGTGGACACCCATGTCGGCAACGGATGGACCGCCTCCTTCATTGTGCCAGCTGGTCCTCAATCACGAACAGATATGTTAGATGTTAACCGCATTCGGCAATCGCTGAAAGCCGGCCCCCTGAGCTCGGCGTACGGTGCGATCCGCAATCTCAAGCGCAAACTCAAAGGCGAACCCCTCGTCGGCACGGTTCGGGTTGCCGAGTCGGCTCTCACCCTTGACGCGCTTCTCCTTCTTGGCGAATCGATGGCCGACCATGCGCGATACCACTTTTCCCTTGCCCTTGCTCACCTCGAAGCCGGGACTGTAGAGGGTGCAAGGAGAGCTGAGGCCTGCCTACGTGCTGCCGAACTCCTGAGATTTGAATCAAAAGAACGTCTCCAGCTTTACCGTGCCTCAGCCGCAAGACAGTTGGGTAAGAATAAAGAGGCCAAGGAGCTTGCCACCGCAATTCGCGACCACGATCTAACGGACGATGAGAAGAATCTGCGACGGCTTATTCTCTCGTCAGAGAACGCCATAGCAAGCCCTCAACCTGACCCGTTGGCTGAACTATCTAATATTGGTGAGTTGGATTCTCTACTTGTGTGTGGAGATGAGGAGGCCGTTACATGCCGGTTGCTGCCTATCGCTAAGTACTTCCTTGTTGCTCAATTGGTTAACGGTTTGACGTGCGCCAGGTTGGCTGCGCTAGCGGATTTGCAATTTGACGCCGGCATAGGTTCGGAGGCTGATAGATCTGCCTGTGAATCGGTGGGTATAGTTTGCCGAATGTGGCTGACGGTCGATTCATGGGGTGGGGAAGCATGAGTAACGTCTCCATAATCGTGCCCAATTACAACTACGCTCGTTACCTGAAAGAGCGTATCCGATCCATTCGACAGCAGACATTCGGTGATTTCGAAATCATTCTGGTTGATGACGCATCGACCGATGACAGCGCTGCCGTGCTGGAAGAGATTAACCCGGATGACAGACTAGTTATCCGGGCCTACAAAGAGAACTCCGGCGGCGTATATCTGCGGCGTAACAAGATTATTGAAGAGGCCAGGGGAGATTGGCTCTGGTTTGCCGAGGCGGACGATTCAGCGCATCCGAAATTTCTTGAGCGCTTGATGGGAATCGCAGTCTCGGAGCCCAATCTCGGAATCATCCACAGCCGGGTAGCTATTATGGATCAGGCGGGCCGCCTGATAACCGATCGAATAACCTTTGATGACGAGATTCAGGCCCATCTGTCACAAGACTATGTCTGCAGGGGCTATAACGAGGCCGTGAAACTAACATCCGGCTGTTATTTAGCGACCTCAAGCGGGCTGCTGCTGAACCGCAAAGCAGTTCTAGATGTTGGCGGCTATGATCTGCGGCTCAAGATGTCGAGCGATTGGGACCTCTACCTCCGGCTGATGCAAAAATATGATATCGCCTATCTCGATTCTCCGCTTGCCTACTACCGTTCTCACACCAGCTCCGTGACGAAGACCACCGATAGCGTTGTCCGAACCATGGAGGATGCGTACTGCGTAATCAACGCCTACGGGTATTTAAAGGACGATTCCCGTGTTTCTGAAGCGAATAAAGCGGTGGTCCAGCAGAGGCTCAAGGGACGCACATTCGATATGTTTGTAACCAAGAGCTCAGCCATGCCTGACACCCACCGATTTATCATGGAGCGATTGCAGGAAGTTGCCCCTGACCCTCGAGCGGCTGTCTGCCTGCGCCGTTAAGAGCTTAGAATGGTCTAAGGAAAGCTAAACATTAGGCAAACTGCACAAATTTGGGAACAAAACGAGCGTTGTGAGCGATTGCGTATGTGTATTACACGTCTGGGAAGTTAAGAACAGTTGAACGTGCAGTTGTTATCAAATTGCGAAGCGGCAATGTGCCCTGGTCAATATACAGTCACATTTATTGTGGTTGCATATTGAGCTCGTGGTATAGGCCGCTTGTTTTATGCCTGCCCGGCGCGTAGATGGCATCGATTGAACTTGTGCGAGTTAGTGAGGGTCGAAAATGTTAGAGTTGGATCGGATACGGCAATCTCTCAAGGCTGGTCCGCTCAGTAAAGTCTATGCCGTAGCGCGAGCCTTAAAAAGGAAGCTCAAGCGAGAGCCACTGGTCGGCACAGTGCCTGTGACAACGCATCCGCTGCCTCTACAGCCCTTGCATGCGCTATCAGGGCAGATGGCCGGTCATTCACGGCTTCACTTCTCTCTGGCCCTGGCTTACCTAGAGGAAGAGTCGCTAAACGGCGACCGGCGTGCGTTGGCTTGCTTGCGGAATGCTGAGTTTTTGGATTTCGAATCTGAAGAGCGGCTCAATCTCTATTACGCTCTGATTGAGGCACGGAAGGGACGAACGAATGAGGCTGCTTCCATGGCAGCATCGATATTGCCGTATGATTTGACGGGGAACGAAGCCGAACTGCGTAGGCAGCTTATGTGCTATGAGATCAGCTCCAAATACGACGAAGCCGAACGGAACGAGTCGCTCCCCGATTGCTGGCGTTCACTACCAAATTATTCCGAAGTCAATTCCGTTCTGGTTTGTGGAGACGAAAACGCCTTTACGTCTGATTGGGCGCGCCATGCAAAGTATCTGCTTGTGTCACAGCAGATCAATGGATTGCAGGCGGTGGGACTACCTGCAATCCTTGAAAGAAGAGAACATCAGTTTGATGTAGGCATAGGTAGCGCATCCAGTATGAGCGCTCTTAAAGCCGCCGGCATACGCTGTGCGGATTGGATTACAATCGACCCACGAATACCGGTGTTACATTAGAACGGGAAGATAATATGCCCAGCGTGTCGGTGATTGTGCCAAGCTATAACTATGCTCGTTACCTGAAGGAGCGTATTCGCAGTATTCTGAAGCAGACCACTCAAGACTACGATCTGCTAATTGTGGACGATGCCTCATCGGATGAATGCCCACGGATTCTTGAGGAGTACCAGGGGGTTGACCGCGTAACAATCCAGGCCTATTCCAACAACTCCGGAGGGGTGTATAACCGGCGCAATGAGATTGCTGCCTCGGCCAAAGGGGAGTGGTTGTGGTTTGCCGAGGCCGATGACTCCGCCCATCCCGAGTTTTTAGAAACCCTTCTGAATTTAACCCGGCAGCAGCCGAATGCAGCGGTTGTCCACTGCCGGTTGGCTATAATAGATGAAGCAGGCCGACTGGTATCGGATAGTGTGGACTGGGACGAGCCCACCAAAATCCACCTGAGCGCCGATTATTCCGCAAAGGGTTACGAGGAGGCTGTAAAGCTAACCTCCGGCTGCTTTTTCGCTTCGTCCAGCGGATTACTAATAAACAGGGCAGCGTTCCTGGATGTTGGCGGTTACGATTCCCGTCTCAAAATGGCAGGCGATTGGGATCTTTATGTGAGATTGATGTGCAAGTACGACAGTATCTATACGGAGAAGCCGCTTGCATACTATCGGACGCACAAAGCCTCGGTGACGAAGACGGTAGCAGGCGTCCTTCATACAATGGAAGACGCGTATTGTGTCATGAACGCATATGGGCGCTTGATGCATGATCCGCGTATTTCGGAATCGGATAAGTCACTCATGGCCCACCGTTTGCGGGGACGGCTATTTGACATGTTTGTCGCCAAAAAGTCTGAGATGCTTCCGTCTCACCGGTTTGTGTTGGAGCGCCTGCAGGAGGTTGCGCCAGACCCTCGTGCCGAAGCATGCCTTGCAGCAATCAAGCAAGCGGCCTGAGCGGATTGTAGAATGGGATTGACTGTATGACTGCTCAACGAGCAGCACCCGAGGAAGAATGGCCAGCGGACGGTCTTGAAGAGGTCGCGTGCTGTCCTGTTTGTCATTCCGAGCGAAGAACCCTACTGCATGAAGCTCTGCAGGACAGGGTTTTTTTCTGTGCGCCCGGCAAGTGGAACATGTGGCGATGCGAGGAGTGCTCCACGGGTTACCTGAACCCCAGACCCACTGCTGACACGCTTGGCCTGGCTTATCAGTCATACTACACCCATGCGGATGTTGAAGAGAAGCAGTATGGCGGGTCGTTGGTTTCGCGCATCAAACTGGGTTTGAGAAACGACTTTCTGAATCGGACATTTGGAACCAGATACAAACCGGCTTTGCCGGGTGGTCACTGGCTGGTTTCCAGGCGCCCTAAGCAGCAGGCAAGTATCGTACAGTTCCATACCTACCGCTCATTGCCATTGCCGAAGCCTGGACAACAGCTGCTGGATGTTGGTTGCGGAAACGGAAAGTTCCTTACAAAGGCCCAGCAGATGGGTTGGAGCGTTGAGGGTATTGAGCTTGACGAGCAGGCGGTTGAGGCGGCAAATAGAAGTGGTCTAAAGGTCTTCGCCGGAACGCTGGAGCAAGCGAAGTTTAAGGACGCAGAGTTTGATGCCATAACCATCTGTCACGTTATGGAGCATCTGCCAAGACCGGTAGAGACCATGCGAGAGTGCCTGCGCATTCTTAAGCCAGGTGGAGTGTTGTGGGTTGCGGTTCCGAATCTTGGTTCAGGTGGCCACGAACGATTCGGCGCCAGCTGGCGTGGACTGGAGCCCCCTAGACACCTGGTCATGTTCACGCTGGAAAGTCTCAAGCGTTTGATGACCGATGCCGGTTTTGTAATTGCAGGACAGCAAGGCGGTCTGATAACTGCGAGCACGTACGAGCAGAGTGATGCAATGTCTCAAGGGCTGGACCCCAATGTATGGCGTTCAATTCCCCTGGCGCTTCAGCAGGAGGGTGAAGCCGCTCTTGAGGATGGATTGCGGCATCCAGAACGTTCTGATGAAGTGATAGTGGTGGCAAAGAAGCCCGCCGGATGAATTTGACGCTGCGCCCGCGAATAGTTGGCTGCAGCCATAGCAAGGTGATTTAATTGGAGCTTACTCCGGATTCTGTGCGGGCAATTGCTTTTTATCTGCCTCAATTTCATCCAATTCCAGAAAACGATTCATGGTGGGGAGCTGGCTTTACTGAATGGCGAAACGTTGCCAATGCCCGGCCGCAGATTAAGGGCCACTACCAGCCCCACGTACCGGCAGATCTGGGCTACTATGATCTCCGTCTCCCAGAAACACGCACAGCGCAAGCCGATCTGGCTCGCTATTACGGTATTCACGGATTCTGCTACTACCACTATTGGTTTAATGGGCGGCGCATTCTTGAGCGGCCTTTTGAAGAGGTCCTCGAAGACGGGGAGCCTGATTTCCCATTCTGTCTATGCTGGGCCAATGAGAACTGGACCCGGCGGTGGGATGGGGGCGACAAGGAGATACTCCTTCAACAGTCCTACAGCGCTGAAGATGACCGCGCACATATTGAGAGTCTGATCCCCGCATTCCGCGATCCCCGGTATATCCGCGTTAACGGCAAACCCGTGTTTCTTGTATATCAAACTGCCTTGCTGCCAAACCCCGCTGAGACCGCCTCAATGTGGCGCAAAATAGTGCGCGAGGCCGGACTCGAAGGGCTATTTCTGATTCACGTGGAGAACGTGACAGCCGCCAGCTGGCAAAAGCCCATCTTGGATCCACGCCAAATAGGATTCGATGCGGCGGTCAGATTTGCGCCTGATACCCGCGTCTTGGGCAGGGCATTATGGAATGGCCGCAAATACGCGCCTGTTCGGTGGCTAAGGATGGTAGAATCAGGATATGGCGTACATATGGTTCACTCCTATGAAAACCTCGTAGAACGCACCATTCGCTCAGAGACAGTCGAGTATCCCAGGTATCCGTGTGTCGCTCCATCATGGGACAATACGGCGCGCCGCAAGCAAGGAGCCACGATCTATTTGGGATCCGATCCTGCAATATATGGCCGTTGGATATCGTACGCAGTGAACCATGTGAAGCAGAACTTTGCAGGGGATGAACGTTTGTTGTTCATCAATGCGTGGAATGAGTGGGCGGAAGGCTGTCATCTCGAACCGGATATCGCTTTTGGGCACGGATATCTCGAAGAGACCAAAAACGCCCTTGCTGAGTAAACTAACCTTCAGCTTCATATAGCAAACAGCCGATAATAGGCTGTTTGCGACCGATCCAGTGTTTTCATCGAGGAGGGCAGAAAATCGGTTGATTTTGTCATGCCAAAGCAGGTAACTATAGACGGCAATTTAACCGAAAGTATTACATGTCAACTCAGATCCAGGAAGACTTTGAACCTTTAGAACCGGCTCACCATGAGGTACCCCAAGTAAAAGGCGGCGAAGTCCACAAGAACTTTATTATCTACCTTGCTTCCCAGCTTCTAAGCTGGGGCATTACGTTCATCACTCTTTCTGTTATTCCCCGCACGCTTGGAGAGGCCAACTCCGGAAAGCTCGTTGTTGCCCAGCTGGCTGCAACCTTACCGCTGAGCATTCTCCTATTCGGTATCGACCAGTATCTTATCAAAGAGGTCGGGCGCGACCGAACGCAAACTGTTCGTCTGCTGAGCGGCGCACTAGGGTTACGACTGGCTCTTTTATTCCCTGCATTTTTAGGCACCCTCGCACTTGGATTTGGCCTGAAGGCTGAGCGATACGACTGGTTCTTGATGATGCTGATGATTCCATCGGCGACATGTAACTTCTTCTCACCGGCATATCGCGCAGTTTTTAACGGATTGGAGCAAGCCACGCGCGTCAGTGCCATCGATATGGTGCTGTCGTGGTCACCGCTACTGGCAATCCCGTTTTTGCGTTTTGGGCCACCTGCGGTGGTTGTGGCTGTAAGTTTTGTGGCGATGATTTCCATTGCGCTCCAGAGTTTTTGGATGCGACGTCTCATCAGATTCAAACCCATATTTGACAAAGCCCTGTGGAAGCAGCTGATTCTTGGTGGCATACCCTTCTGCGTAAACAACTACCTTCTTTCGCTTTACGGTGCCGTGTCCGTCTTTATGGTGCGGCATTCGCTTGGCGACGAGGGGGTGGGTGTAGTCGGTCAGGTCGGCAAGCTGTTCGGCACATTCATGTTCATACCGACGGCCCTTGTCTCAGCGATTCTGCCATCTCTCGCCCGCCTGGCCGAAGCGAACATGGCGGAGTTCAACCGCACCAAGGTTCGCGTTCTATCGCTGCTTATGGTGGTGGGTTTGCCCGTTACTGCAATCGTTGTTGTGCTCGCACCGCCGCTTTGCCACCTACTTTACTCAAAGAGTAAGTTTTTGGATATGCCGCTTGCCCTCCAGACCATTGCCATCGGTTTGATTCCGACTTACGTGGTCAGCACCATGTACCAATTCCTTGTTGCTCAGGGTAGGGCACACGTTTGGGCACGATTCTTGCTGATGACGGTGGTGATTTACGGAATCGTGTCTTATATCTCAATTCCATTGTGTATGCGGTTCTTCCATAACGGTCCTATGGGCGCCAGCGTGGCGACCGTCATTGCCGAGACTATCAGCGCGATTGTCTCCATGCTTCTCCTCAAGATCAAAATCTTTGATGCGGAGATGATGGGAAGGTCCATAAGAGGGCTGGTTGCGACTGCGGTTATGTGCGCCGTAATGTTCTTTCTAGAGCGATGGCTGGAGTCACTGGCGCCAAAAGGTGGTATGATCTCGTTTGCGGTTCAGTTGTTTATTCCTGCAGGCGTAGGAACAGTGGTTTTCGCAGTACTGGCTTGGGCGCTGAAAATCATGCTTCCAGAGGAACAGGCGAAAGTTGCCAGCATGGCCCAACGCATTACGGGCAAGCTGCGGCCTAAGACTGCCAACTAAAGCATCCGCATAACAAACATCTGGCTTCCTGGATATACAAGTGACATCTTTCCCTGGAGTTGTATTCAAACCGCTGAAGAAGTTCGCCGATTCTCGCGGTTGGCTAACAGAACTATATCGTGACGATGAGCTGCCGGAGGGGTTCGATCCTACTATGGGTTACCTCTCCGTTACTCATCCGGGGGTGGCACGCGGCCCACATGAGCATCGCGATCAGACGGACGGCTTCTGCTTTATATCCGGTCTGTTCAGGCTTACCCTCTGGGAGAATCGGTCTGGCCTTGAGAAGCGGAAAGAGGTCTACGAAGTCGGCGAAGACAATCCAGTCTTCGTAACGGTGCCACCGGGAGTGGTCCATGCGTATGAGAACATAGGAACCTCTGACGCGTACGTACTGAACTTTCCCGACAGGCTATACGCGGGGAAGGGTAAGCAAGAGCCCGTGGACGAGATACGGCACGAGGATATCGATTCGGAATTCAAACTATGAGTCGGACGTTACTGGTAACGGGCGGTGCGGGTTTTATCGGCGCGAATTTTGTCCATTACTGGCTGGCAAACCACCCCGATGATCGTGTCGTTGTTTTAGACGCGTTGACGTATGCCGGAAATCCGGATAATCTGGTTCCAGTATGGAATAATCCACAATTCCGGTTCTACTGCGGCAAGATTGAAGACCCCACAGTTGTAAATGGCATTTTCCGCATTGAGAAGATTTCCCATGCGCTAAACTTTGCCGCAGAATCGCACAACGACCGCTCTATGCTGGATCCGACGGGCCTAATTTCCACCAATGTAACCGGCGTGAGTGTGCTGTTGGAAGCGGTAAAGCGATACGGTGCTGAGCGATTTCTGCACGTCTCAACAGATGAGGTTTACGGAGAGATCGGGAGCGGGGCGTTTGTAGAGACAGACCCGCTAGAGCCGAGGCAGCCGTACTCTGCGGGCAAGGCTGGTGGTGAAATGCAGGTGCGTGCTCATCGCATAGCCTATGCGGCTCCCACGATTGTTACACGTGGTTCCAACACCTTCGGTCCCTATCAGTTTCCTGAGAAGATCCTTCCGTTTTTCATCACTCGCGCTCTGCAGGATAAGAAGCTCCCCGTTTATGGCGCGGGTGACCAGGTGCGCGATTGGATATTCGTTCGCGACCATTGTGCAGGCATCGGTTTCGCTTTGGAGCACGGCCAGCTGGGGGAGGCGTACAACGTCGGTGGTGGCAACGAGCGGACCAATATCGAGGTGACACGCAAAATCCTTGGGTTGCTTAGCAAACCTGAATCGCTCATTAAGCACATCCCTGACCCGCGTGGTGAAGCGCATGACAAACGTTATGCGCTCAACAGCGACAAGCTGCACGCGCTGGGCTGGAAACCGGAACGGGATTTTGATGAGGCGCTTGAAGAGACAGTAGGATGGTACGTTGAAAACGAATCGTGGTGGCGGCCCATCACGGAATCGGACGACTACAAGAACTACGTTGCCCGTTATTACGGCCGGGTTTTGGGTTCGGATCTGTAAACCAATATGAATGCGATAGAGAAAATACTCGCGCCCGAAGACCTAGTTGCCGCCCTGAGTAAGCAGAGAGCAGCGGGCCGCAAAATTGTGTTCACTAACGGGTGCTTCGACATTTTGCATGTCGGCCATGCTCGCTATCTGGCTCAAGCCAGAGCGTTGGGAGACTTGCTGGTTGTCGGATTGAACAGTGATGCTTCCGTGCGAGGATTGAAGGGACCCAGCCGGCCAATGGTTCCGGAAGATGAACGCGCGGAGATGCTTGCACACCTCGAATCTGTCGACTACGTCTGCCTCTTTTCTGAATCGCGGCCGGATTCGCTTATTGCCCTCGTAAAACCCCACATTCACGCCAAAGGCGGAGACTATCGGGTTGAAGACTTGCCGGAAGCGGAGGTCGTTCGCAATAACGGAGGTGAAGTGGCTATTCTACCTCTTGTTGAGGGGCGTTCCACCACCAATATCATCGCTCGCATCCTCGAAACCCACAGCCCCACATAACCAACGGCAAATTAACCACGGCGAGTACGGCGCGAAAGTCAACGACTATTAATCACAGCGATTAAGTATCTCTGTATCTCAAGCGAAGCGGGTGGTTCAATCGCCGTTGACTTTCGCGCCGTGCTCGCCGTGACCGCCGTGGTTCAATCGCCGTTGGCGTAGAAGTCTACAATCCTCAAAAACCCTCATTGCACGTCTGCTAAAAATCCCGTAAAATTAATAAAACCGAATCGCTACATAGTACGTCAAATACTATGTTAGACTACAGCAGTAGACAGAAACGAGCGGGCAAAGACCCGCTGGAGATTACAAATGCAAGTGGATACCTCGGTCCAGACGCACCTCCAGAGCGCACGCGCTGCGCTTCAAAAAAGACATCATTGGGTGGCTGTTCCGGCGCTTCGGTCAGTGGTTCAGGCAGAACCGAATCACGTTGAAGCGTATGAGCTGCTGGGAATTGCGGAAACCTTCGCCAACAATCCTACAGCTGCGCGACACGCCTTCATTCAGGCAACGCGCAAAGATCCTGCGCGCATATCCGCCCATTTCAACTTTGCACTCTTTCTATTCAATCAGAATGATTTGGATGAAGCTGCTGAAGAGTTGACGACGACTCTGTATCTCTCACCCAATCATACAGGCGCCATTGCACTTGAGAAACAGCTGAAGGAGAAGCTAAAATTCCGCGATCACACGGCGGAGGAGGGTTTTTCCTTAATAGGTTCCCAGGCCCCTGATTCGGGGAAGCTATCCGTACTTCGCGGCCTGGAGTGTCCTACTTGTGGGCATAAGAATGTGGCAACCGTCAAAGTCTGCAAGAAGTGCAACTGCTTGATACCGGAAATGCCTGATATCATTCCTCTCGAGTAGTTTAGCGGGCGTGCGGGCATTCTGAAATCAATTTTTATTACGTGGTAGAAATTTCGTGAAACCCCTTGACAGGGGTTTCACTATATGTTAGTGTGTAATGGAAGTTGACATATCATCCTGAAGCTTTACTTGTATGGAGGTACATACGCACACAGTTTGTGGATAAGCCTGTAACTGAGAACTAGTCAGTCACCCGCTTTTTGCCTGTGAAGGAGGGATGCTCCTTTGGAACGCAGGTTAAGGCCGCCACAGACCACCGGCGCACGCATCGCCGTCCATCTTAGACTCACCCCCACTGAAAACGCGCTGTTACGCCAGGAAGCTCAGAATCTCTCCGGTCACTCTTCTTGTGTATTCTGCGTGGTCGTTGGGCACCTGAGTGCCCGCCTCATCGTACTTTCAAAAACAGTATCCATTGACTTTAAATTAACGGTTCTTCGTCTCGTGAGGGAAGAGGGAATATATGGAACGCAGCCTCCTTTTGAGCGCTCTAGCGCTTGGGTGTGTGGGTTACGCGTGCGCCGCCGCGCTCTTGCACGCCGGGCGTAAAGCCTCAGGCAAGAAGTACGCTGTTTCGGGCGGGTCGGATCGCGCCTACGTATTTACGACTGTGGGTCTAGCCTTGTTGGTGTTTTTGGCAACGCTGCCATCCAAACCGCCATTTGCCACTGGCCATGGCTTGGGTTTGGGATTTGTAGTCGGCAGCCTTGGCGCGCTGTTAGCTTATGTAATCGCTGCCAGGGCCATGGCGAGTGAGACTGGGCAGCCGTTATTAGGCGCTGCGCTCTCCGCCGGGCCGCTCTCCGCCGGTTTGGTTGCCATCACGCTGCCCCAACTGGTGCTCCACGACACCGCACTGGACGCTCTGCTGGGTGTTGCCGTGGGTTGGTTTGCAGGCACCTTGATTCTGCTGACGGGCTTCATAGGCAGACGATCAAGTGACGAAAGCGCTATCGCGCCACACGTCCACGGCAGCGCCGTATTAACGCTGGTGACGAGCCTGGGATTTGTCGCAACGCTTGCAGGGATAGCCGCTCTGGGAATCTACCGGGATACCGCTGAGTTCCAAAGCGACCGATGGAGCGCCGCCGGAACGGTTCTTGGAGCAGGCATACCCTTTACCATATTTATCTGCTCGCTATCCGCGCCGCTGCTGGCCAGAGTGGGTCTCAAAACTCCGTTTCCGCGTCTGTTTGGTTCAGTGACACAGCGATTGTTCACGAGCGAAGATGGACGGCAGGCAGCCTCCCGAATCTGGCGAATTGTGCTAGCCTCGGGATTGCTCCTCGTATTGGCATGGCTGCTTAGCAATCGTGTTCTCAACCATCCACGTCTCCTGCACATCACCGCAATTGGCCTGACAGCGGGATGGATATGCTGGTGGCTTCTCGCGGAGGGGCAGGGCAATAGTGCTGACCGCAGTCGTCCGGTTTACTTCGTTCCCCTGGCCGCTGTGACAATACTGGCTGCCGTAATTGTGTCGTTCAATCTGATGGCTGCCTTTGGCGTTGGTTGTATGATCATCGCGGGATGGCTTGCAGTGGGAATGGCCCAGAGCATTGTCCATGAAAGTGCCGCACAAGGCACCGGTACGACGGCAACTGTACCTCTCCAGTCGTTGATTCAACTCATGTTCTTTGGAACGGCGGTTGTGCTGTACCGTCTGGTAACCACGCGGTTTAGCGACGACGTGCGTGGAGTAAACCTCACAGAATACTACGCGCTTATGGCGTTCCTGTTGGCTTCCGCTCTGCCAACCATGCTTGCGTCTCTTCTAAGCTCGACCGATCAGTCCACTGCCAAGAGCCCTGCACGCCAGATAACGCGTCTTGCCATCTGCGGGGCTCTCATGCTTGCCTTCCCCGCCATCGCGCTTATCCTCTGGAAGGCCAAAGTGGCACTCGCTCTGACGATTGGGCTGGCGCTCGCAACCATCGTTCCGCTATGGAATAAGCGATCCGATTCGGGCGATTCGAACGCCATCGATTACACCACGCTGCTTCCGGCAGTGATTGCTCTCGGGATGGTGCTCGCGCTTTCGCAGTGGACGCACCACGTTTTGACATTTGCCACACTCTCTCGTGATGCAAAGATTGGACTGCTGAAATGGATAATCGGCGGATTGATCGCATTCATCTTTGCAGCCGATTTTGGCGGACGTCTTTTCGGCAAACATGGGTCCAATAGTGCGCCGCTGCCGGACGCTGGAGGGATTAAAGGATGAATCCCAACCGGAAGCAATCATCGTTCGGTCGGTTCATTGCGGCTGTTCGTCCCAGCCACATTGCGCCTATCGTCGCCCTGCTTGGCGTAGGAACTGCCCTCCGATACGCCATTTCGGAAGAGACTCCCGTTGGCCGTGTGAAAGGGCATGTGCTGCTTGCTGAGAGCCGGCAGCCGCTCGGGGAAGTCCACGTCACTCTAATGCCGATCAGTGCGGTCAACGGCGTGGATGAAGAGGAGACACACATTCGCCGGGCCGTCAGCGATGAACATGGACAGTTCTCACTGGCTCAGGTGCCAGCTGGCTCCTATTACCTCTCCGCATCGACACGTGCGCACTCTGTTACTAACGACTACGTCACTGTGGATGAGGGCGGGACCTCTGAGCCAACTCTTATGCTCACTAAGTCAGAACCGGACCTTGCGCTGGGACAGCACCAGCGTGTTTTCGGGACCGAGGAGACGGTAAAGCTGCCCGTGAAGGGTTTTATCGATGGTGCGAAAACGAAAGGCACGGATGCAGTCCGAATCCGCCTGTATCGCACCCGACTCTCCAACCTCGTTCAGAGCAGCGGGTTGGAAGAGGGCCTGAACAATCTGGGAGTGAAGTACGGTTCTCAGGGCGACCGTGAGGCCGTCGGGCTGCCACCAGAGCTGCTCAAACCCGCAAACGGACCTGCGCCATCGCTGTTCCTAGATAAAGAGTTTCGCGTTACAGAGGCTGACAGGGAAGGCTTCTACTTTCAGCGATTTGCGTTTGGCTCACTTCCGGCCGGGCTGTATTTGACGCAGGTCGATCACGATAAGCACGCCGCTTCTACATGGCTGTTGATTACAGACACTGCCCTGGTTGTTAAGCGGGCCAACAAGCAGCTCCTGGCTTACACTGTCAACATGAAGAGCGGAGTACCCCTGTCGTCTACAGACATTCGCGTCTACAAGGATGGCAAGATTGCGGCGCAGTCGAAGACGGATTCGGCCGGACTTTGCCAAATCGCCCTTCCCGATAAGGCGCATAGCGAAGGTGAAGAGGGTGGAGACGATTCCCACTATATGTCCATTGCTATTCGCGGCGATGATGAAGCGCTGGTGGAACGCTCCAACTATTACAGTTCCGAAGAGAACGGAAAGTTTGCGGTTGCCGCCTACACCGATCGGCCCATCTATCGCCCCGGTCACCGGATCTCATTCAAGGGCGTGGCTCGCCGAACCGTTGAAAAGGGTGTTCAGTACTCCATGCCGACGGGTGAGCCCGTTGCCATAGAGGTGTTCGATCCGAAGGGCGATTCGGTCTTCAAGCAGCGTCTTGTAGCGAATCGATTCGGTTCGTTCTTTGGCGCGTTCGATCTAAGTTCGGAGGCTCGGACGGGTGTTTACACGCTCTCGATGACGCTGGGTGGCGAAAAGCACACCCACGGAATCGTTGTTGCTTCTTATCGCAAGCCGGAGTTTGAAGTCACGGTTTCGCCGGTTAAGAAGACCTACGTCCGCGGTGAAATGATCGAGATGAACGTCACCGGGAAGTACTATTTTGGCGCTCCGCTGGCCGGTGCAACCGCTCACTACTACGTGGATAAGAGTACCGACTGGAGCGCTGAGTATCCGGATGACTATGAATACAGCCAGGAAGAGGACAACGTAGATTCGCGGTACTACGGGCGTGAGCGTTATCGCGGCCAATCAAACCATGAAGGGGATGTGAGGCTCGATGAAAATGGCTCCGCCACGTTGCGCTTCCCAGCGGACGTAGAGGACACGCCCAATAGTCCACAGCAGCATATCTTCCGCGCCTATGTGACTGTGACGGATGAATCGAAGCGGGAAGTAGCGTCTGAAGGAGAAGCAAAGGTTACGGCGGGTGACTACAAGCTAACCGTGAGACCGGAAGGCTACCTCGCCGCACCCAAGCAGCCCATGTCGGTTACGTTGAGAGTAACCGACTTGCAGGGAGCGGCCATTCCGAACGCAAGGGTGGAGCTTGAAGAGAGTTACAGCCACTGGAAGAATGACAAGTACGAGAACAAAGTGTTCCACACTCAAGCCGCGGTAAGCGGTGCGGATGGGCGCGCGATAGTCAATGTTGTTCCACCAGCTGGCGGTAATGTCGAGCTCAAAGCCAAGGTTCTTGATGCGAAAGGTCGTTCGATTCGGGCACATGCGGACGTCTGGTGTTCTGGTGATGAGGGCGGAGATCTCGACACGGAGTATGCCGACCTCTCGCTGGCAGCAGACAAGCGAAAGTATGTCCCTGGTGAAACCGCACGAGTTCTGATTAATGCCGCACGAACCGGGCAGACAGTGTTGGTGACAGTGGAAGGTGCGAGGATTTACAAGACTTTCACCATTCCCATGAAACAGAAGAGTAGTGTAGTGAAGGTGCCTCTCCTCGCGGAGTATGGTCCCAATGTCACGCTGGCTGCCTGCTATGTACGCGAGAAGGGATTTGCCCGCAGCGAGATTCCTTTGAGAGTTACGGTTGCAAGTCGCGCAATCAAGGTAGCTGTTTGGTCCGATCCACCTGCCAACCCTGTTGTAGGGCTTCAAGCTGGTAAATCTGCTTCAGACACCATGCAGAAGTATCATCCGCGCGACATGGTCACATATCATGTCAAAACAACGGATGCGCAAGGCAAGCCCGCTCCCTGCGAGTTCTCGATGGGTGTTGTGGATGAATCGATCTATGCGCTGGCTGAGGACGATCCCAGGGTGATGCAGGATACGTTCTATCCACATCGTTCCAACTCCGTCAGCACGGAATTTTCTTTCGCAGTGCAGTATTTGGGTGATGCTGATAAGGCGGAACCCAAGATTGTGGCGCGCAAAGAGTTTCCGGATACCGTATTCTGGGCTCCCAGTCTGGAGACCGATGGTCAGGGGCTTGCTACGATTCGCGTGCCTCTCAAGGACAATCTGACAACCTGGCGGGCGACGGTGGTTGCGCAGACGGGCGACTCTGCCTTCGGGCGAGAGACGAACAAGGTCATTTCGACCAAAGAGTTCCTCGTAAGGGTTGAGACACCACGATTCCTGACGGCCCGCGATCAATCGAAGATTGTGGCCCTTGTACACAACGAAACGGACAAGCCGCAAACCGCGCTGGTTCGCCTGCGAATCGAAGGCATAACGACTTCCGACAGCCTTGACAGGACGATGGAGGTCAAGCCGGGCGCAGCGGCAGAGGTGGTTTGGAACGTCACCGCAACGGACGCCGAAAAGGCCAAAGTAGATGTCAGCGCGTGGACGCCGAAAGTTGCCGGGGGCACGCAGTACACCGACCGCGTGGAGACATCGATTCCGATTCGCGCACATGGGCGTGAAGAGATAACTACCTTTAGTGGAGAGGTGACCGACCGGCCAACGGGTGAAACGGTACGCCTCGATCCAACATCTGTTCCACGCGCCACGAGAATGACCGTTCGAATCACTCCGTCCGTCGCTGGTTCTCTGGTTGGTGCGGTGGACTATCTAGTCGGATATCCCTACGGATGTACCGAGCAGACGATGAGCCGTTTCCTACCTGACTTGCTCGTTCAGCGGGCACTCAAGCAGCGCGGAAACGTGGTTTCCCTATCCGCTGCGAGAGTGGCCGAACTGCCGAAGATGGTTCAGGACGGCATTACACGCCTCTCACGATTCCAGCACGACAAGACGGGCGCATGGGGCTGGTGGGATACGGATGCCGATGATCCGTGGATGACCGCCTATGTACTGTACGGCCTCTCGACTGCAAAACGCGAAGGTTATGCCGTGAATCCGAAGGTTCTGGAAAGAGGATTCAAAGCCGCAACCGAGCTGCTGGCAAAAACCCAGGACGACGATGATAAGGCGTTCCTCATCTACGCGATGGCTCTTGGCGGTAAAGATGCGGATAAGTCCACCGCGCGCATTGTCCGCAACAACATAAAGCTTACGAAGCTTAATCCGGCCTCGCTGGCCTACATTGTGCTTCTGGACAGGCTCCTTGGTAACAGCCCAGCGCAAGCCTTTGCTGAGCTGGAGCAGAGGGCTGTAAGCGAGAATGGTGCGCTCTGTTGGAAGAATATTCAGACCACTGTCTACAGTCACCACAGCTGGGATGACCGGATGATGACGGCGATGGGCCTGAGAGCGATGCTTGCAGTAAACCCATCCGATCCGCGTGTGAATGACATTCTACGCTGGCTGATGAAGAGTCGCACAGGCGAGTATTGGGAAGACACTCGAGCTACAACTTGGGTGCTAAGTAGCCTGTGTGATTACCTGAACACCGGCCCTGGGCAGGCCGCTCCAACTGGGGTGGTAACGGTCAAACTGAATGGCCAACCAGTTCAGAGCTATTCGCTGACTCCTGAGTCGACTCGAAGCGGAGATCTCGTACTGCCAATTCCTGCGGCTTCTCTAACGCACGGCAAAAACGATCTTACGTTTGAACGCACGGGTGGCTCCAGCGCGGTCTTCTATTCCGTCGAGCTTCGGCAGACACTCGCCTCCGAAGACATGCCCGCGTTTTCGCCATCGAAGATCAGCATCAAGCGTGAGTTCTTGAAGCGAGTCTCCAAGAAGGCCGGCACGGATTACTGGACTCTGCAGACGGAGGAATCCAACAACAAGCTCAACCAGGGCGATCGGGTAGTGGTGCGTCTCACCATCGACGTGCCGCAGGATGCCAGTTATGTGCTGATTGAGGATCCGTTCCCGAGCGGATGCGAAGTAACGGAACGCGCTACATCGGATGATGTGGTGGACTGGTCGTACTGGTGGTCCAGCATAGACATCCGCGACGACCGCATCGCGTTCTTCGCCCGCGATCTCACCAAGGGGCAGCATGTAATTGAGTACAACCTGAGGGCGCAAACTCCTGGCGCTTACCATACGCTGCCAACCATGTTGCAGGCGATGTATGAGCCGTCCATTCGCGCTTACTCTCCGGAGGCCCGTATTGAGATACGCTAAGCCCGCCGGACTAACTAACTCTAACTTACCATTTACGATAACAACGAAAAGGACAAATAAGGTGTTTAAAGGTGTTGTAGTTGCAGCAGCAGTCGTCTCTTTTGGTGCAGTCGCTTCCTTAGCGCATGCAAATGATGGCGGTATCTCCTTCGGCGGTTCTCCGAAGCTGCTGGGCGGCCATTCTTCCGTCTGCATGGAGAGTGAACTGATTCAGATGAACGTCGGCGAGAAGGTAGTTGCCGTCGATTGTAAGTTCATCTTTGTGAATAAGGGACCGACCGTTAAGGTACGAATGGGATTTCCCGATCAGGGAGTCGGCGCGGATGATCCTGACGAGGAGCACGGTGACAACTGGCATTCGTTACCGCCCAAGTCGACGTTCAACTCCTTTAAATCCTGGGTGAACGGTAAAGCGACTGCAACATCGCTCGTTCGCTCGAGCGAGCCGGGCAGATTCTGGCACACGAAAACCGTGACTTTTCCGGCCAACTCGAAAACGGTTATTCGTGACCTGTATTACGTGAATGTAGGCACCGGATTTGTCGGCTCCATCGGCAACGATGCCATTCCAGGGGACGAGACGTCCTACGTTGTTCATACCGGATCATCCTGGAAGGGGGCCATTGGCCGCACCGAGATTATTGTGAAGTTCAAACGGAAGGGCATGTCGGGGCCGCTGGTCGCCAAAAAAGGCGAGCCAAAGGCCAAGTTCGATAAACAGCCCCACGTTGTGTACTACACAGGAATCTCCAAGCCAACGATCGATGGAACGACACTTCACTTCATTCGCGAAAATTGGCGGCCAACAAAGAAGGACGACCTCTACATGGCGTTCGCTCGACCATGGTCCGTGAGAAACGCTGGGAAATGAGAGAAGATGGCGGCCCGGAATTGAATAGCAGAACAATACCGGGCCGCCAGCGCCGCTTGCGGCGCTTTAAGCTGGTGGGAGCCGCGATATCACTCGCTGTACTCTTCAGCTGTATTTTGGTGATTATCGAGTGCAGGCAGGTCTGGCTCGATGGGGAGCTGATAAAAGCGATTCAAGAACGTCGTGAATCAGCGGCGGTTTCATTGTTAAATCAAGGCGCGAATCCCAATGCGAGGGATAGTTCATCCGGAAGATATCTGACCCTTCATGAAATGCTGATGACGTTCCTGGGCAGACGAAAGCCCTCAGCCAGCGCTACGCCATCAGCTCTTGTAATCGCCTTTAATAGGGATGAAGAGCAAGTCATCACGGCGCTTTTAAACAAGGGCGCGGGTGGAGCTAATGGCGCCGACTCTGTAGGTGTGCCATTCTTAGTGCATACAGTTGAATTCAATAGTGAAGATACAGTGCGTCTGTTAATTGAGAAAGGCGCTAGTAAAGTTAATGCGCAAACAGAAGACGGAGTACCCTTGATAGTCTTCGCGGCGCAAAAAGGCAAATGGGATACCGTCAATTTGCTGCTGGACAAAGGTGCGGATGCCGGCATATACCCAAAGCGGTGTATGCCGGCGCTCTACGAAGCAATTCATGGTGTTGCACCGGACAAGCTTGTTCAAAGACTGATAGATCTGTCCGGAAATACAATCCGAAAGCCGGAATTGGGTGCTTGTCTGGACATTGCGGTTGTTAACGGCAGTTTCGGGGTTGCCAAACGCCTGTACTCCATGGGCGCACGCATTGGAGATTGGAAAGAAAGTGCATATCCCTCTATGGTTGCTGCAGCAGAGGTTGGGGATATTGCGCGAATGGAGTTGCTTCTATCCTACGGAGCAGATGTAGATGTGTATGAGGCCAGGGGAACACCATTGTGTGCTGCGGCGGAGGCCGGCGATCTGCAGGCGGCGGACTTTCTCATTAAGCACGGAGCCAAAGTTAATCGAGGCGCACGTGGCGGCGAGAACGCCCTCTCACATTGCGTTGGTAGATTTCCTGAGATGGTTGATTTCCTTCTGAAAAATGGAGCCGATCCAAATCGCTCGGACGGATGGGGTGTTACGCCTTTGATGCGGGCTGCCACAGCAGGAAATGAGGCTTCTGCAAAATTGCTTATAGAAGCCGGAGCGCACGTTAACGATGAAGACCGTGACTCCAATACTGCGCTCTATGAGGCTGTCGATAACGGATCGATAGAGGTCACGCGTTTACTATTAAAACACGGGGCAAGGCACACCAATGATGAGAATTTACTCATAGATGCCAGCAACAAACTCAGTACATTGGCTCCATCAGCGCCGAAGCATGAAAAACTAACAATTATTGTGCGCTTGCTCAAGCAGGCAGGCGCAAGGAAATAGAGATGAAGACGTCAGCATATTCGATAATTGGAATTGCCGCCACGGTCGCGTTGGTTGGGACCGGTGGGTCGTTGTTTGCCAGGTTGGCGGCGGCTCCGCCGCCTGAAGTTGAGCTAGCGGGGTATGCCACGAATCTGGAAGGGCGGACGGCGAGCCAGAGGCACAACGCGCGGCTGGCAGCGAACGCACTTAACGGCAAAATAATCCCGCCCGGCAAGGTCTTCTCGTTCAATGATAGCGTGAAGTCCTGGTCGGTGGATGCAGGGTACGTCAAAGCGCCGGTGAGTTATGATGGCGAGTTGGTGCGAGCGTTTGGGGGAGGAGTTTGCCAGACCTCGACCACGCTGTACAATGCGGCTCTGCTGGCTGGCCTGCCGATTCTGGAACGGCATTGCCATGTTTTTGCCGCGCACTATGTGCCACCGGGTCAGGACGCGGCCGTTGCACATCCCAGTATCGACCTGCGGTTCAAGAACCCTTACAAGTGGCCGATTCGGATTCAGGCCAGCGCGAAAAACGATCGGCTGTCAATCAAACTCCTGGGAGCGATGAAGCCGGGGGAAAACGTGCAGATTGTGTCGGACGTTCTCTCTACGGAGCCGCCTGTGCGCTACACGCGGACGGTCAGGGGAGAGATGGCCGAAGGCCGGCGATTTGTACGCAGCCCAGGAGCCACTGGCTGCCGTGTGGTCACTTACCGGATATTCTCGAAAGACGGGCGCGAGACTCGCCGCGAACGACTCTCAGACGACACTTATGAATCGATGGGCCGTGTAACGCAGATTGTCGAGAGTAATTGAGGCATAATTCGGCAGTGAAATGGGGGGACAGTGCACTGATACCTGCACGCTGCAGGTGAATTAGAACCTGGCAAACTACCTAAACCGTCATTCTGAGCACCGGACCGCCGGTGGCGGCATTGCGGGTAAGAAACAGGCTGGCACGTACCGGACGCGTACTTCCAGTGAGCGGTGCTGGGCTGTTGCAGTCTTGTTTCTTAGGAGAGAGCCTAAGGCGATCAAAGAATCCGGCGCTCGGCGTGAGTTTAATGAAGGGTATCTGGGTCGAGCATGTCCGGCCGGATTCTTTGGTCGCTCAGGCTCCCGCAGAATGACGGTTTAGATAAGTGATCTGTGAGATACGGCGTTGGACATAGAGAAAGCCTTTCGCGCTTCCGAGGTTTACCAATATTAAAGGGCCTTGCCGAAAACTCGGCAAGGCCCTTTAATACGTTCGTCGATTCTAAGCATGCATCGAGAGCTCTTCCGCTTCTCCTTGAATACGCCCGTTAATATCCAACGCCATAGAGCGAACATTTGAGCGATGGCGCTCCTGGAGAAGCCGGTCCGTCATAACGGTTTTCCATATCTGCGTAACCGGTATTGTGTAGACCAGGCGCTCCCACGGTAATTTCGCTTCGGTAAGTCCGGCTCGAGTCAGCCGGTACAGATCACGCACGTACTGGATTGCTCTGTCCAGCACCCGCTTAACCGAATCGCCCTCAATAGGAATGCCATTGGATGGAATGATGACTTTCGGCGCCTGCAAACGCCAATCTTGAAGACGCATGAGCGTCTCATGTACCGACCCTGAGCGAATGAAGGGAGGCAGGTCCGTGTGGAACTCATCGCAGCAGACAAGTACATCTTCCGGCTCAATCATCACTGCGAGCGAGCTTTTGGAACCAAGACAGGGGGCGATTTGAAACACGTGGCCATCGTCGTCCTCGACTGTCTTATGTTTCCGAACGACGTGAACGGGAACGTCCGGAGCGGCAAGTATCTCTACGGGCACATCTTCCCACTCCCAGTCCTCAGAGTGATTTCGTTCCGCACGGATAATCTGAACTCCGCTTAGCATCTCCATAGGCAGCTCGTCAGTGCCTGGTTCGCGTGTAAGGATAGCCGTCCTCAAACCCTCTGGCGTCAGGTTTTTACTGGCTTTAAGTACGGCATCAATTCCGGCAATGCTTAGAGGGAGATCCACGCAAGTAGTGTATCGATCGCCGCAGATCAGTACGGCACGTTCCATTCCATCCTGTAAAACGACAATATCGGAGGTCAGGGTAACAGCGTTCATGCGCGTAATCCTCAAAAAACGACGAGCAGCGAGACAGGTGTACCTGTCTCGCTGCTCATAGTTGAGTTCTATTGGCCGCCGGTAAGCGGCGAAGGAGTGATGGGTGTCCGAATCGAACGCGCTTTCTGCAACCGAACTTCGGCCGTCGGCAGCAGATCGGTCTTTCGGGAGTAAGCATCCTCCATCAGTTGATTCATGTTTGCCGCGATTGCGTCCCATGCATGCTCCGCAAGAATCTTCTCTTCACGAAGTCGGCGGCGCTCGCGCTCGCTGGCAGATTCATTCAGAGCAACATCAATCTGGTTGGAGAACTCTTCCGAATCGTTTGCCAGGTAGACAATGTCGCTAAAGAACCGCTCCACGTCCCGAATGGGCGTACTTACGATGGGCCGGTGAGTCGCCATGTATTCAAGAGTCTTCGTCGGGCTGATGAACTTTGTCGCATCATTGCGTGCGAACGGCATCAGGCAGATATCAGATCCCTTAAGAATGCACGGAAGGTCTTCGTACTTCTGTTGGCCCGGGTAGTGTAAGTTCGGCGCCTTTGGCAACTCGTTCGGGTCAACTTTTACTACAGGGCCGCACATCAGGAACTGGACGTCAGGCCGGCGGGCGGCCATGTCCGCTATGATGTCATAGTCGAGTCGCTCGTCGATGACGCCAATATATGTTGCAATGGGTCCTTCAAGGTTCTTCACAAAATCCGGAATCTGAATATCATCACTGCACGCAGTGGAGTAGTGTTTTGAATCTACACCGCTGGCGAACAAATGAGTATTCTTGTTATATGGCTTTTTGGATTCGTACAGACTTGCGCCGCCGGTGAATACAACATCGGCGCGGCGCAGAAGACGTGCTTCCTGATCCTTGAGCTCCGGTGGAGCGAATTTGAACATGGAAAGCTCATCCATCACATCATAAATCATCAAGTCCGGCTCAACCACATGAAGCAAGAACTCAGGCATCGGCGTGTAGAACCAGAGCGCCTTGCGATCGAACTCAAGCAAACTCACGGCGTGGCGCACCTGTTTTGCGATTCGCTCTTTGTCTGACCAGATGGATGCGCCGGGCTGCGCGGGATGCGGTATGCGCGGCGTGAGTACTGTAATGTTAGGGGCGACCTGCTCCAGGGCAGAGACCTCAGCTTCCGAAGAATCCGTATAGATGGGCTCTTCCACAAATAGGATACGCCGGTGGTTTGCCAAACGAGAAAGCAGCTGCTGTGGGCGCTGCCAGACAAAACTCCAGCGAAGATGGGAGGCTACTACGAGGTCGAAACTCTGTGTCATGATCTACTCCTTCGTGAGAGATGCTCGTGCAACTGAGGGGCGCAAAAAAAGCGACGTACAACGGAGTGTCGTAGAGGCCGCAATTTCACTCTTCACGTCGAAGCAAATTCGAGTTTTCGTTACTGAGTTAGGCTGCTGCCTCTGGTGAATGCAGACATTTACGTTCACATTCACGCTCTGCTGCTGTTACCGTATCTTTGCGTCTCAGGATTTATTTCTGCCGAGCAAATAGATAAGAACACTATATAGGACGATGAGTACCGTCATGCAAGCAACTGCTGCCGCGTATCAGCCCTCTCATTGGCGACCTTATCCGCGCGGCGGCTTTCACTGACTTCCTGCGTCTTAATACAGCGTGGAGACGCAGATAAGACGGGCTAATCAGGAATTCTGTTCCCATAGTTCTGCTGGCTCAATTGCCAGGACTTGTGGACTGTCTATGTAACCCAATACTGGGCATGGGTGTCCAATCTTCGAGAGTGGCGGTAGGGAGGGAAATCGGCCGCCGGCAAGAATGGGATTAGTATGGGACAAAACGGCAAAACTAAGGGAATCTGGCTCACGTCCTCCATAGCTATAGTGTTTGGGGTTATGGCCAGGACGAGCTTTGGTCAGCAGCAAAAGAAACAGTCAGAACGAGACGTAGCACTGGCTACAGAATTGAGCAATGGACCACACCTTGGTTCGCCAGAGGAAGCGGTTGTCGGTATAGAGGTCACGAGCAGTTCCGCGGATGGAGCTGCCGCACAAACAAGACGTGGTTCCGGATTTGTGCTGCGTTGCGACGGATTCGTGCTAGCACCCTCTTCACTCTTCAACAAAAGCCTCTCCGTGGCCGGCCAATCGGAAGCCGCCGCCCAGCAATCGATAACGGTAGTGATTCGACCTGGCACGCCACAAGAAAAAAGGGTGCAGGCTCGTCCGCCTCGATACGTCCCACGCAACCTTGGCTACGCAGTCATAAAGGTTGAGGGCGTCCATGTCCCGGCCCTCCGCACCATGCTGCCCGACCCTTTGAAAGCAGGGGATACAGTCCAGGTGCTCGGCGCCATGTGGGATGGGGCACGCAAGTTATGTGGGTTAACGCGCCGGTTTGATGCGACACTTTCAAAAGTGGCTGATGGCGGTGATTCGGATAGTGCGCCTGGGGAAATAGGCCTGACAGTAAATGCTGGATATCCGATGGCAGGGTCCGTTGTGATTGGGCCAGCTGGCACTGCCGTCGGACTTGTAACAGCCCTCAACCAGTTAGGCCAGTGTGACCGGTTCGTCTCATTTTCAGTTTTGGATAGGGCCAGCAACTGTGTAACGCCGCTATCCTCACCGCCAGACGCGGCCGGAAACACTGAGGGGATGGTTGATGTATCAGGCGGACCGTTCCTCCTACCCTCCGCGTTTGATAAAGAGCAGCCGGATATGGCCGGGGCCGGAGTGGCGTGTGTTGCTCCCTTCAAAATTGATGAGCGCGAGGTTTCTAATCGAGAGTATTTGAAGTTCTGGCTAAGCTTGCCGGATTCGGATCGCAAACGCCTCGGTTTCCAGTCCAACTATTTTCCCGCATCGTGGTCTAAAACGGATTCGCCCTTTCCTGGATCCATTGCGGAACTGCCTGTTGTAGGTGTACCTATGCCGGGCGCTCTGGCATACGCAAAGGCTCACGGCAAGCGATTGCCAACGCCCTACGAATGGACGCTGGCTGCTCTGGGACCTCGCGGCGAACATAGTATCGAATGGGCTAAGCGATACGTCGCGGATAGGAATGAAGCGTGGGGCCGTATTAAGGAAGAGCACATGCGGTATCTGCAGCTCAATCCACAGTTGCAGCAGGAGCTATACTATGCTCCGACCCACTATGCGCTGCCGTGGATGGCTGCTTCTCCTGCGGCCGCCGCAGCTGCCCGGTGGTCTAAGCAGACATCGGAGGCCATTTTGGACCCTTTGTGGCAGGCGTGGAGAGATCCTATCTATCTACTTCCTGGAGGGAGTCGTGAGTTTGACGTAAGTCCCTGTGGCGCCAAGGATATGTTGCTCAATGCGACGGAGATGGTGCAGCCCTATCCTGGAGCACCCAACAATGGACGCGTGAGGTTTATGGGACTAACGTGGCAGCGGCGAGAACCCAGTCAGAAGGACCCCTGGGCCCCTCGCACTCTTTCCGCCATTAACGTCATCGACTATCTGCCGCCGCTGTCTCGACTAACTAGAAGGGCGTTCCTCAGTCCACCGCCGGATGAGCTAATCTCGATGTCTAACATGAGTGAACTGCTGACAATGATGGCGCCTTTGGCTGGCTGGTCCGTTATCTTTTCACCTGAATCGATAGTTACCGTTTCCGGATTGATTCCCCGCCGCCCAACAGGTTCGGTGATAGTGAAGATGCCCGGCATGGATCTGTATGAAGGGAAGCCTAAACACTATCGGGATGAGATTGGAATGCCAATACCGATGGACCACACTGACCGTTCTCCATCCTCCGGTCCTCAGCTTTACTATATGGCGCCGGCTGGATTTCGCTGCGTTAGGTAATTGAACTATGGAACCAGGTGAAACGATGAACAAGATTAACGAATCGCCAATCAGCAAAACACTGGACGTGTGGCCATTGGTAGGCGCCTATTCATTGCGTTGGGGCTGCGACGAAACAGGTGAGATGTGGGTGGCCGTAGAGGATGGTGACGGCGAATGTAGGTCCGCCGTCACATATAAGGAGTATTTGGGTATGGAAGCCGAGCGAACTTAAAACTTTGGTTTTGTGCCCTGCATTACACGCAGGTGCGTAATCCGGCCTAGATGGTATGCATCGTGAATCAGGTGATAGGGGATGCGAGTCATGTCCTTGCCTTCGTCCTGAATGGCTGCGGCAATCACATCGTGAGTTTTCTTGAGCTCCGACACAGCCCTTGACCACGATTCGCTGCTGACATCTGTAGGCATGGCAAACTGCTGCTCTTCAACCTCTTCTGAAGACGGCTGCGGCTGTCCTGCTATCTGATTCAATGTCACGGTTCTCCAAAATGTGACGTGAACCACCTCTTGCCAGATACACGTTGAACCAGCAGCTGGCGTCCATATCGCCTCATCAGTGCTCAACCCAGCGAGACTATCCGGCCAAGATGGAACCCAGTTACCTTCCTTCCACATGTCATTCCAGAGTTCGAGCATTTCACTTCGCTCCATGTCCAGCCTCCGTTCTTAGCGCGCAAGCGGCAGTTTGACCACTGAGTCACCCGGCCTAACTACTCCCGCCTTGATAACTCTGGCATTAACGCCGCGCAGATTCAACGCTCTTCCAATCTCTGAATTGACAAAGAGCATCGCGTCCATGCCAAATCTCTCTACAAATTTCTTACAGCCTGTGTGCGGTATCGGAGATATCTCTACAATGGCCGTACCAACAGACAGCCGCGTACCTGGAGGAATGTTCTCAATGCTCAAGTCAAGGTCTATATAGAGTTGGTCACCAGCAAGAGACCAGCGTTCTTTGCTTTGCGCGATCAGAGATATGGCCCTGGAGTTCATCAGGGTAAGCTGCGTTTCGGGGTTTGCTAACCCGTCTACCGTTTTAGGGTTGCCGCGAGCCTTCCAACTGTCGCCGCACAACCCTTCAACTATATCCAGATTTGCATCCAAGAGAATCTCGCGCTCACCCGGTGCTGGCCGCCGAACGATCATCTCCACCGGACCACGTGCCGAAGGCGAACGGCGAATCTCGTCCAATCCTGCGTCCAACTCCTCAGAATTCAGTTGTTTGATGGTTAGTGAGCTCGGCATGTTAGTTTGTCTTTGGTGGAATTCGCGCCCCGTGATCACCACCATATCGTACTGCATTCTGTCTACGGGTGGCCATATCCCACTCAATTCTCTTTGAAGGCTCCATATAATGACGATATGCCAGTGCCATTTGGTGGGCAGCTTCCGGTGCAGGTACTTTGCCTGTGCCTGTTCCTAAACCCGGACAAACAACTGTTCGGATGTCGCTATGAACAGCATTGTGATTGTGTACCGCCAATAGCATGGACCACATGGCCCGGTAGACGTTATCCGTGCGGGTTATTTCCATGGGAATGCGCATGGTCGGGGTGTGGGCCAGGTACTTGTGCTTTGGGTTGTCAATTTCAATAATGAATGAAGTGCCTGTTGGTTGTTCACCAAGGTAGTGCGTAAGAATATGGCTTTGGACTTTAGCCTCTAGATGCTGACCAAAAAAGCGGATGATGGCTAGATCCACGCCGCCATCCATTAAGCCGAAGGAGTTCGCGGCACTTACCATGCAGTCGAACTCCTCCAATTGCTCAAATCCGCTGTTTACGACTTCTGCACCTGCGAGGCCTTTGAAGGCTCGTTCAAAGGCCTCACAAGCGTTCGGGTCGCGATCTACGAGTATCAGTCTCAAGTCTCTCGGCATAGTCTAAGGGATTGTCAGGCGCCCGGAATGCAGGCGGCGGAGACCATTTCCAGCACGCGTCGCAGGCCATCGTCACCGCCCTTGCTGCCTTCATTGAAGGGTGTACCGGGAATCGGTTTCCAGTTGTCGCGAGAATGATCGACGTCCGTAGGCTGCGGCAAGCCTGTCAAGGTTGGATCATACTGGCCATTATTTCCGCCTAGCTTGTAGATTACCAGGTCCAGAGAAGGAACAACGAATATTCCGAATCCACCAGCTCCGGACTTGTAATACGCATCTCGTGGCGCGCCTGCTACGTGCCCATCCGAATTGTTCTCAAACTGAAGGCTGAATGGTGTGTGTGTGTTGTAAGGCAGTGGCTTGTTGCACTTTGCAATGTAATCCGCAGGTACCAGCTGCTTATCTCCCCATTTTCCATTTCGAAGTAGGCAGTAGCCAAACCGCAGAGCATCGGTGGCATGGACCGCTGTGCTGCCGGCTCCGTTTGCGTGAGGCATCACATAGTCGCCACGGTGCAGGCAATAGCCCCACGGTCCCCAGCCCATCGGCTTAGCGAGTCGCTCGTTAATGTAGTCTTGCAACTCCATACCTGTCACATGCCGCAAGACGATGGAGGCGATGTGCGGAGCAGGGGAGGAGTATGAATATCCGCCGCCTGGGGTCGTCCACAAGGGAGTCTTCAAAGAGGATTGATCCAGGTTTCGGATATCTTGCCCTGGGACGGGCTGCAATGGAACCACGACACCATTGACCACGCCCGGGCTGCCGCCTTCTCCGTGATATCCCGCGGACATGCTCAGAAGCTGTCCAAGTGTGATATCAGCCTTCTTTGGGTCGTCCAGCGGGAACGCTTCTGGTAGATACTTCTCCGTAAAGACCTTTGTATCCAGCCCGTCGGGAATCTTCTCTTTGAACTCGTTTAGCATGATTCCGCAGGCAATACTGGTGTATGCCTTGCCGGTCGACGCCATATCTGGATTGACGTTTCGCTGTGCCCGGCCGTAGTACTTTTCGTAAACTAGATATCCGCGCCGTACAACCAACAGACCGCCATTCTGGCTGCAGCGTTGTGTAAAGTCCCATGCCTGATCGAGCCGGGTAAGGTCCATGCCCGCTAGCTTCCGTACTGACGCGGCGTCCTTCAGGGTTCTCCATCCGCCTTTGTTATCCGGGGGTGGAAAATAGCTGGCCGGATTCTCTTTTGAGGATGAATGACTTGCGGCAATGACTGTGAGCATTGCAGCAAGCGCTGCAATGCTAGCAGGGCGAGACGCGGCTTTGAATCCCAAACGACTGCGTTTTAGAATCATTGGACAATCACTTTCTCAATCCGTCTATCGGGTACGAGCCAGATGATGGCGACAAGTACATAGAGTGCACAGGATAACCAGGTGTTAACAAAGGCCAAGGCAATTCCCAGCGCATAGCAGGCAAGTGAGATGTTTCCCTTACTATCGCGTCCAACAGCCTTCGCGATAGCCGAGTCCTTGCCATGGTGCTTAACAAGAATGCGGACCAGGATAGTGTAAGCGATGGCGTTGGCGATCAGAATGATGCCATAGACTACGACGGGCCATTTGGCAAAGTGGTTTTCGCCCATCCAGCTTGTGGCGAAGGGAACCATAGAAAGCCAGAACAGGAGGTGCTGATTTGCCCATAGAATGCCGCCTCGAACTTCATGCACGGCTTGAAACAGATGGTGATGGTTGTTCCAGTAGATTCCGATGTAGATGAAGCTTAATACATAGCTGAGCAGTACCGGAATCAGAGGCTGGAGGGCAGCGAGGTCGGAACCGTGAGGAACCTTCAGCTCGAGCACCATGATGGTGATAATGATGGCGATAACGCCGTCGCTAAACGCCTCGAGGCGACCCTTGCGCATTCGGCCCTTTCAAAGAGGAAGCAAACAGACACAGCATAGCCGTTTCGGCTATGCTTGCACCAATCGCGTGATTACGTGAGGTTAGAGAGCGGACCGTCGCCACAAAGGTCTGGGTTGCCGAATTTGGGAATTCGGTGACCAACTCCATGTGCCAGCGAAAGCAGCAGGCGGTTGTGCGGCACCCGATTATATTTTATGGAGCGACCCATTTTGAAGCCAAGACCATTGCCAACCAGCACAAACGGAATATTGTCGAGCGTGTGGGTATTGCCCTGTCCCAATTCGTTCGTCCAGACGATCAATGTGTTATCCAGAAGGCTGCCGCCGCCGCCGGGCTCGGGAGTCTCTGCAAGGCGCTTGGCCAGATAGGCAAGCTGCTCGCAGTACCATTTGTTGATTCGCGTGAGTTTGTCCTGCGCATCGGCGTCGTTGTCAGGCTTGTGTGAGAGGTCGTGCTGTCCTTCGTTGATGCCCAGCCAGCGCATTCTGGCTTCACCCACGGAGTTCGTAAACTGCAGTGTGGCGACCCGTGCAAAGTCGGCGGTGAAGCTGTTTACGATCAGATCAATCTGCTGCTTGCTGAGGGCGGGGATATTGTCGTTATCGCGCCGTACGCCCGGCTCAACCACAGGCACGGCATGACCCATGTCCTTTGAACTGCTGGATTTTAGCTCAGTTTCCATTTCACGAACGAGTGTTGTGTGCTCATCCAGAATCTGGCGGTCCGCGACGCTAACACCGGCGCGCAGCTTATCGAGGTCTTGCTTCAAATCGTCCAGCACGCTCTTGAGCGAATCCTGGTCCTTCGCCCTGCCATACAGCTTTTGGAACATTTGGTACGGATCGTCGATGGGGGCAATTGGTTTATTGGGACCGGCGTAGGACAGGCGAGTCCACGTGTCGGCCCGCTCAGGCACCATGATGCCAAACTCAAGCGAACCGAATCGCGTTTTGGACGCGGGGTCTTTCTGGAAATAGTTTTTAATCTCCTGATCGATGGAGAGACCACTGGACCAGCCAGCTGGCGTATCGCCGCCGCCCTGCACGTTGCCGGGGAACAACTCAATACCGGTCAACAGGCAGCCGATACCTCTCATGTGCGCGTCGCCATCACCATGTACGCGGTCACAAACACCATGTAGAATCAGTGAGCGATTCTTGAAAGGCTCCAGAGGCGTAAGGCTTGGCTTGAGTTTAAAGTTGTCGCCTTCTTCATCCGGCCAGAATGTGTTAGGCACCACGCCATCTGGGCTGAACATAACAATCAGCCGCTGCTTGCGGCTATTCTGGGTCGGTGATGCCAGACAGGGGAGATTGGCTGCAAAGGGAAGCACGGCGGCGCTGAGGCCAAGGCCTCGCAAGAATTCACGTCGTGTATTCATCGAATTCATTCGTAATCTCCCTGTCTAGCGGGCAATATGGATTATTCTACCGCTTTAATGCGGTTGTGGCCATAATCTCGACCATCAGGTCGCGGATATTGTAATCGTGTGTTTCAAAGAACCCTTGCAGATTCGGCAAAGTTTTGGGGCCGTAGGCTAAAACTGGTTGCTTGACCAGATGGTGGAACAGCTTTTCCACGAACGCCGCGTGAGCTTCAGGACTCTTGGCAAGGAACTGAGCCAGGTCCTTTGCGCCACCAAATTTTGCGGTGTCGCCCGTGCGACCCAAATAGCTGCCTGTAGCGTCGATGGGCTGATCGTTCTCTTTGTCCCTCAGGCGGCCAATGGCGTCGAATCGCTCCAGGGTGAATCCCAGCGGATTAATCATTCCATGGCAACCATTGCACGCTGCAGGTTTTGTCTGCAGCGCTACTCTTTGGCGAGTGGTGAGTTTGGGATGTAGGTCAGCGGCGAGTGGTGCAAAGGCGGCCGGAGGTGGTTGTAAAGTTCGCCCCAGCATATTGCGTGCGATCAGCACGCCCCGGTGAATAGGGGAACTGTTATCTGTGTACGCGAAACTGGCCAGGAGATAGGGCTGCGTGAGAACACCGGCCCGCTCATCTCCGTTCAGTGAAATCTGCTGAAAACCCGAATCCGACGGCAGGCTCGCACCATACAGCTTTGCCAGACGCCCATTCAAAAAGACCTTATCTGTGAGCATCAGCTCTCGGTAATCTGACTTATCGTTCCAGACCACGTTTTCCAGAAACAGCTCTAGAGATGTACGCAAGTCAGAGGCGGTCTCCTGATCGAAACCGGGAAAGCGCTTCACATCTTTTGCCAAATCAGGCGATTGGTCCAGTTTTAACCAAAGAAAGAGAAACTCTCGCAGCTTCACCCAGGCACGCGGGTCGGCAGCCATGCGCTCCGCCTGCTTCATTATCTGCTCTCGCGTCGATAGCTGTCCGGTTGCTGCAGCCTTCAAAAGCTCCTTGTCTGGAATGGAATCCCACAGTCCAAACGAGAGGTTGGAAGCTACCTCATACGCATCCTGCGGAATAATTCCAGTCTCGTGATAGAGAAACCGAGGAGATTTGAGGGTTAGCAGGACAACGCGCTTGACCGCCGTTTCCAGGTCGGGTGTGTTCTGAAATCGCTTGGTGACGTAGAACTGCTCCAGCTCCGGAGTAATTGGACGGCGGAACGCACGCTCTACAAACTGCTTGCAAAACGCCTTCAGCTTGACTTCGCGATCTGGCGCATTATCCGCAGCACCGGTAAACTCGCGGAGGCGGGCAACCACATAGCTCGCTGTGTCGATAGCGTCGTTGGTTGTGGCGTCATCCCAGGCTTTTGAGACCGAGGTGCCACGTTCATATCCAATGCTGCGATCATCCGGAGGGAATGGCGTGGATGGAACGTAGGCCTGGGCGACGGTAATGGGTGCAAGGCACCGCTGTGGAATTACTTCCAGCGATTGCTTGGGACGCCTCCACAGGAGGCTAATTGACGCCTTGGTCGGCGGCTTCTGTTTGACCTTCTCCAGGTTGTCAACGCCTGTAACGCCCTTCGAAAAGTCCAGACGCAGTGGGTACGCCCGGCCCGCAATTAGAAATAGAGTAGCCCTATACTCGTTGTCATTGCCTGACTTGACTAATGCGTCAATGAGCGGCTGCTTGAAGTCATTGACCCATAGCTGTATTGCATGCTCTGTGCGGACGACGAACTCGTATTCACCCGTATCCGGAGCGATAATAGAGCCGTCCCACTTCATAGCAAACTGATAGGGGTCCGCTTGGCCAGGTGTTGGTCCAGTTGTCCCGTAGTCGAATTTGACCTCTGGATCGATTCGCTCAACGACACGGTCGGTGTTTCGAAGCCGAGCGGTCTTAAAGTACTCCGCGTGTAGACCACGGCTATCATTCAAATTGGTTGGGCCTCTAAAACTGCCAATGAGGTCCGCTACCGCATTTCTATACTGGCGGACGGTCAGGCGAGAGAGGGCAACGTGCGCAGGCTTGTTTCGAGCCTGAGCCACGGGCGAGTAGAAGGCGTCATAAATGTAGGCAGCAACGAGCTTGGAATCGCCAACTGGGCACTTTTTGGGACCGGGAGGCATGGACTTTGAGATAAAGGCCGCCAACTCCGTACTCGTGCGTGAACCGGCGAGCGCTTTAGAGTACTGCTTTGAACCCTCGCCCTTTGCTCCATGACAGGCCGCACACTGCTGTTTGTAAACAGCCTCGCCAGCTGGCGGCTTACTGGTCGCCTTACTCGTTTGAGCGCCGGGAGATACAGAAAATGCAGCGAGCAGGGCGAGGCTCACTGTAGGGATGCACGATAAATAGATTAACCGGCTTGAGAACATAACTCTTTAGACACCAAATGATGGGAAATGTAGCTTCGGATTTGTGCTCGTCACCCTCAAATTATCGGGCGGCGCGTACGCCAATTTCGTCCAGATGCTTCAGCATGTCCGCCGGATCTTGATAGACCCTGTATGCTCCAGCCCGTTCTAACTCGTCCTGCCCATATCCGCCTGACAGGAGCCCGATGCTAAGTGCTCTTGCTCGACGGGCGGCCAGAAGGTCCCAAACGCTGTCGCCAACGACCACCGCATGCTCAATGTCCACGCCAAGACCTCTTGCCGCTGCTAGGAACAGGTCCGGGTCCGGCTTTGCGTGCTCCACCATATCGCGGGTTATTACCGGTATATCGGTTCCAACTCCTAGCATGTCGAGGGCTGGCCGCGCGCTCTCCATCCGTCCACTTGTAGCAATCGTCCAGGGAACACCGGCGCTCGTGAGGAATGCAAGAAGGTCTTTAGCTCCCGGCAACGGGCGAACAAGGGGCAGCAAGCGAGCGTATGCAGCCGCATGTAGTCGAGCCAGCCGTTCGCCCTCTTCTGCGGTCACTTCATGCCCTGTTTCCCGCAAGAGAGCATTAACCAGAAGGCCGCCACTCATGCCAATCCGCCGGTGAATAGTCCAAACCGGGAGCTCGATTCCGGCTCCCTCCAACGCTTCACGCCAGGCGAGAACGTGCTGGTAAACGCTATCAACAAGAGTGCCATCAAGATCGAACAGAAACGCGGGGCGGTGTGGGCTGGACTCGTACATAGATTGCCTCCTGGCCAAAAACATAGTAGCGCTACTATCTATACGCGGCCACGCTGCCAGTAGTTGATTCGCCAATGCTCACGGCATCCCCTCCGAAAAAGACGATGATCACCGCGAAGGCGCGAAGACTAGAAGAAAGGCAATTAGACAGGATTTAGGAGGATGAAAATCCTGTCCATCCTGTTAATCCTGTCAAAAGTAGTTGATCCTCGCTGTAATTCGTCGAAGGTAAAAAGAATAGAGGGCACCACAAGTTGATTGTGATGCCCTTTGTATGTTCTGAGTTTGATTTAAGACTATTTTTCGGGACGTAATAGTGGGAACAGGATTACGTCGCGGATGGAGGCTGCGTTTGTGAGTACCATTGCGAGGCGGTCAATACCGATGCCAAGGCCGCCGGTCGGAGGCATGCCGTACTCCAGGGCGCGAAGGAAGTCTTCGTCCATGGGATGGGCCTCTTCATCACCGGCTTCGCGCTGCTCAACCTGATTCAGGAACCGCTCGCGCTGATCGATTGGGTCATTGATTTCCGAGAAGGCGTTGCCCAACTCCTGGGTGGCCACGTAGACTTCGAAGCGTCGCGTGAGGTTCGGATTGTCTGGCCGTTTTTTGGCGAGCGGCGAAGTCTCCAATGGGAAGTCTACGATGAACGTTGGTTGCATGAGATGCGGCTGTGTGAATCGCTCATGCAGTTTCTCGATGATGCCGCCGACAGTTGTCTCTTTCTCGCTGGAGATGCCTACGCGTTCGAGAGCCGCCTTCGCCGATTCGAGAGTCTCCAACTCGCTGGGCGCAATCCCAGCATACTGCTGAATTCCGTCCAGCATGGAAAGGCGCTTCCATGGCCGCTGCGAGAAGTCTATCTCTTCCTGCAGTATTTCGCCGTTCGGCATGGTTTTGTGAAGAGTGAAGCTTGCCGAACCGTTGACCGCTATGCAGGAAGCGACATACATCTCCTCAACCAGGTCCATAATGTCTTCAAGGTTGACATAGGCCTGGTAGAGCTCCAGCAATGTGAATTCTGGGTTGTGACGGGTTGAGACGCCTTCATTTCGGAAGACGCGCCCGATCTCATACACCTTATCGAATCCGCCGACCACAAGCCTCTTCAAAAACAGCTCCAGAGAGATTCGGAGCTTGAAATCGTAGTCGAGGGCGTTATGGTGAGTCTTGAAGGGGCGTGCTGCCGCGCCACCAGCCTCCACTTGAAGTACAGGGGTTTCAACTTCTAAAAAGCCCTTGTCATCGAGGAATCGGCGAATGGCCTGCAGCAACAGGCTTCTCTTCTTCAGTACATCCCGTGCGTCCGGCGTAACGAGCAGGTCAACGTAGCGCATTCGGTAGCGCTGCTCAATGTCGGACAGGCCGTATGACTGGCCGCCTTCATACTCTTTGCCGAGCGGCAGAGGTCTAAGACACTTGGCAAGTAGTGTGTACTCCGTTATCCGAATGCTGATTTCGCCGGCATTCGTTCGGAAGACGACGCCTTTTACGCCCAGAATATCACCTAAGTCCAGGTCCTTGAATTGGTTGTAAGCAGCCTCGCCGAGCTCGTCAAATTTCACAAAAAGCTGAATTCGCCCGGTCTCGTCACGCAGGTCGACAAAAGAGACCTTGCCTTTGCCGCGGATCGAGGTAATGCGACCGGCAATGGAGACCGTCTGGCTCTCCATCGTCTCAAAATTGTCATGGATGTCTGCCGCATAGTGCGTGACATCATATTTTTCCAGGGCATATGGATCCATGCCCTGCGCGCGCAACGCGTCCAATTTGGCAAGCCGTTGCGCACGAATCTCTAATTCTTCACTCATTCCTGGCTCATTCCGAGGTCTGATTGACCTGAGTTACTTTCTGATACTCTCAACGCGATATTGAATCTGCCCGTCCGGGATTATGACATCCACTGCCTCGCCCGGTTTCTTACCGAATAGCGCTTCGCCGATAGGGGATTCGTCGGAGATTCGGTCTTTATCGGGGTCCGATTCCGCGGAGCCGACCAGAGTAAACTCCCATTCGTCGCCAGTCTCCAGATCCGTCACAGTCACTATGGAACCAATTCCAACTTCGTCGGTAGGAATCTCTTCATCCTGAAGGATTTGTGAGTTCTGGAGCACGTGACGCAGCTCCTGAATTCTGCCCTCAACAAACGCTTGCTCTTTCTTGGCCTCTTCGTACTCCGCGTTTTCGGTAAACTCGCCGAACTGTTTTGCATCCCGAATGCGGTCCGCAACTTGCGGCCTTTGCACCGTTCTCAGAGTATCAAGCTCTTTCTCTATCTTCTCATAACCTTGCGGGGTTAGAACGATGCGATATTCCGTAGACATTCTGCGCTCCTTGAGGGCCGCAATCGTACGCTGCATTTTGGCAGTAGTCGATTTGCCGCGCTGTTTCTATCAGTTACTATCAGTCTGAATCGAGATGGCTCGCTAAAAATATGCAAAAACGCACTGACGCCCAATCGGGTCGCCAGTGCTCAGTGCCATACGGTCTTGCGCCGAATCAACGGCGACCAGTATACCCCAGTGATTTCCCCTAAGTCAATAGTCACCCGGCCTTACTTTTCCCTTCATTTTATGGTCCTGAGACATGTGTTTCTACGCAATTGGTGTTTGAACAAGCACCATGTTGTGAAAAACAGTATGTGAAATGTTCGCTATGAAACTAATATGCTCGCCCGGTCCCGGAGGTTACTCTAATGTCTCCACGTTAGCCATTTCGACATAGGACTAAATGGTTTTGTTTCAATCTAATTTCTAGGAATGTGCGGCTAGGGCGAGCTGGCGGACCATAAGTCTGTTGCCGCCTTGGTCTCAATCTTATCCTGTACAGTCTTTGAAAGGGCATTCAGGAAATTCAGATTGGTGTCTTTTTCAATCTGCCGCACCGAGACTAGAAATTTCTTGAGCTGAGCATCGGATATCGATTTGACGGGTTGATTGGGTACCTCAAAAGCGAGAACGCGAAAAGCGCCACCCGAATCCTTGCGGATGATGATTTTGAATAACCAGGTCGGAACGGCAACCTTACTTTCACCGATAGGATCAGGTTGTGTCGCACCGCCAGGCAGCGGCTTGTCGAAAATAGGGCCTGTGATTATCGTCACGTCGCCAAACGACTTGGCGTATGAATTGGCTGTGCTTTCAAGCCGAGCCCAAATTCCACCGTTGTTCTGCTGATTTTGCGGAACCATGTTGGAGAGATAGAAACACTCGTCCATTACCTTCTTGCTGCGCGTGCTGTCGTTTGCCGGGCACATATGGCCGCGCGACCAGCTGGACGCCTTGTAGTCGTCTAGTTCAGCGCGCAGGCCGGGTTTTAGCTCGGGGTCAGGCCGAAAGTGGTCTTTACGTTTTGCTGTTTTCACAGTGTATGCGCTCGTCAGATGATAGGAGACCCACAAAGGATCCTTCTTATCCTCGTCGTGGAGCAGTGCATATCCCTCTCGAATGATTAGTTGGCGGCCCGGTGTGTTGATTTCAGGAGACCCGTAGGTTAAATGCTCGTTAACCGCCGGCTGTGGCGCCGGCCAGCCAATCGTCATAAACATCCAAAGCAATTTCAGCATTGTGCTATCTCCGCACTGCGTCGTATCCTTTTACCAAATCCAATTTACCAGACAGGCAATTGGACAACAATCATAGCAGATGAGCCGTCGGCCGTCAAACACTGTAACAACGAAAACCGGCTCTGCAATTTGGCGAATCGCAGAGCCGGTTAGTGTATACGAATGTGATCTATGCCAACAGATTCAACGGCGCTTCCAACAGGCGCTTGACTTCCTGAAGGAACTTAGCACCCAACAGGCCATCGACCGTACGGTGATCGCACGAGAGAGTGATACGCATTCGCTGCTTAACCACGAACTCTCCATCATCCCCAACCGCAACCTCTTTTGCCACTCCGCCTACGGCCAGAATGGCGGATTCCGGCGGATTAATAATAGCCAGGAACTCTTCGACGCCAAACATCCCGAGGTTAGACACGCTGAAAGTGCCTCCGGACATCTCCTGCGGCGTCAACTGGCCGTTGCGAGCCTTGGTGATAAGCCCCTTAGCGTCCGCGGATATTTGCCGCAGCGTCTTATTGCCGCAATCAGCCACAACGGGAATGGTTAGACCGTTGTCGGTACCGACGGCGACCCCGATGTTGATGCTCGGATATCTGCGAATCTTGTCATCCGGCGTCCATGACACGTTTACTTCCGGGAACTTGGCCAACGCCACGGCAGACGCCTTAACAATCAGGTCGTTAACCGTGATCTTCTGATCCGGCGCTTGCTCATTGATCTGAGAAAGCAGGGCCATGGCGCGGTCCATTTCTACTGGCATCACTAGATAGAAGTGGGGAACCGTCTGCTTGCTCTGTACAGTGCGCTTGGCAATCGCCTTGCGCATGCGGTTGACTTCTAAATCTTCGCCCGCCAAAGATGGAGCCGCGGTTGTAGCCAAAGGACTGGACTTGGAAGCTGGCGCGGAGCCGCGCTGTTTCAAGAATGCTTCAACGTCGCGCTGCACCACGCGCCCGACGCCGCCACCAGTACCCGTAATCTGGGCGAGGTCGATTCCCTGCTCTTCAGCCATTTTTCTGGCGAGCGGTGAGGCTTTGATTCGCTCCGCCTCGGGACCCGCAGCTGGTGTTGGCGAAGGCTCGACCGCCTTGGCCACTGGTTTCGGCATTTCCGCTTTGGCTTCCGCTGCCGGAGCCTTCTCAGCCGCTTTGGGTGCACCGTTCGCGCTGGTGCCATTCGTGCTGGGGGCCGAGCCTGCTTCACCAATGTAAGCGATAACCGCGCCTACCGGTACGGTCTCGCCTTCCTGGACTACTATTTTGGTTAAAGTGCCGGCATCTTCCGCAGGCACGGGCACGTTTGCCTTATCCGTTTCAATCTCCGCGATTTCGTCATTGACGGAGATAGTATCTCCGACCTTCTTCATCCAGCGGAGAACGGTTCCTTCTTCCATTCCGTCGCCCATCTTGGGCATGCGGACTTCAGCCATGATAACTCCTTCGAGAGGTTGAGTGTTGAGTGTTGAGTGTTGAGGGAAGTGCGATCGATCTCCTTTACCGTATTCCTCAGGCCAATAATGCTAAGTCGGAGCGAAACTGTATGTGGCCCACCGCATTTCCCTCAACTCTCAACTCTCAACCCTCAACCAACTAAGCTAGCGCTCGCTTCACCGCCGCGATTACATCCTGATCCGTCGGGATGGCGGCTCGTTCTAGATTCTTTGCGTACGGCATAGGAACGTCCGCTCCGCCGATTCGCTCGATGGGGGCATCCAGGTAATCGAATGCCTGCTCGTAGAGACGTGCCGCCACTTCCGCGCCAATTCCCGCATTCTTCCACTCTTCGTGGGCCACCACCGCGTGATGTGTCTTTTTGACGCTGGAGACTACGGTTTCCATATCAAGCGGGACAAGTGTGCGGAGGTCAACCACCTCACAGCTAATGCCATCTTGTTCCAACGCTTCAGCTGCCTTCAAACACTTGACCACCATGTTGGAATAGGAGATGAGCGTGATGTCAGTACCTTCGCGGCGAACAGATGCCAATCCAAAGGGCACTGTGTAATCTTTGTCATCCGGCACTTCTCCCTTAAGAGGGTACAGGGACGTGTGCTCCATGAAGATGATTGGATTGGGGTCTCGGATGGCCGACTTCATGAGACCGTAGACATCTGCCGGTGTGGACGGAACAACCACCTTAAAGCCGGGAGTGTGGCAGTACCACGACTCCAGAGACTGTGAATGCTGTGCCGAGAGCTGGCCGCCAACGCCAGCTGGTCCACGGAAGACCACCGGACACTGAATGCGTCCGCCGGACATGTAGGTGATTTTTGAGGCGTGGTTGACTAGAACGTCCATTGCTTCGAGAGCAAAAGACCAGGTCATGAATTCGGCAATAGGTCGCAGACCGGCCATGGCCGCTCCAGTCGCCATTCCGGCAATACCGATCTCGCTGATAGGCGTATCAACTACCCGCCTGTTACCAAACTTTTGCAGCAAACCTTCCGTAACGCGGTAGGTTCCCTGATACTGACCCACCTCTTCGCCACAAATAAACACGTTCTCGTCGCGCTCCATCTCTTCGCTCATAGCCAGGCGAAGCGCTTCCTGATATTTCATGACAGGCATAAATGCAAGCTCCAGGGAGAGGATTTTGGATTCAGGAGTTAGGATTTAGGGACAAATCCCCATCTCCTGAATCCTGCTTCTTAATTCCCTTGACTCCCACTGAATGAAAACTCATGAATACAGGTTGGGATTTGAACCAGCCAACCTGAATCCTAAATCCTATCCCTACGAATACACATTCTCGTAAAGGCTGTCCAGCGCCGGCTCAGGACTCTCCTCTGCAAAGGTGACCGATTCATCGACGATTTGCTTAACCTCTGCGTCAATCTCTTCTGCCAGTGCCGCCGTCAGAATGCCCTTTGCTTCCAGTGCCGCATGGAGTTTTCCAATCGGGTCACGCTTAATCCACTCCTGGAACTCTTCTTCGCTGCGGTAGAACTTATAGCCCTGTGTATTGTCGTCGCCAATGCCGTGGCCTACAAATCGGTAGCAGTTCATCTCCAGGAAGTAGGCTTCGCCTGTTTCGCGAATGCGGTTTAGTGCGCGCTCGGCGGCTTCGTACACGGTGAACACATCCATTCCATCCACACGTTCTCCGGCGATACCGTGAGCTCGTGCCTTAAGAACGAAATCAGGCTGCCCCGTAGAACGCGAGACAGCCGTGCCCATTGCGTATTGATTATTTTCAAGAACGTACAGAACGGGGAGCTTGTAGAGGCCGACCATGTTAAAGCTCTCATGGACGCCGCCCTGGTTCATTGCGCCATCGCCAAAATAGCAGACACAAACATTTTTTGTGCCTTTGTACTTGAGCGCCCAGCCAACACCCAGGGAGATGGGTACGGGGCCACCGACGATTCCGTCACCACCAAGGAAGCCGCGATCCGGATCGATAAGGTGCATGGAGCCGCCCTTGCCAAGTGCGCAGCCAGTGGCGCGGCCCATCAATTCCGCCATTACCGCTTTCGGATCAGTTCCGCAGGCCAACGCGTGAGCATGATCGCGGTAGGTGCAGAGAATCTTATCGCCCGGCAGATCCAGTAGAGGGAATATGCCTGCGATGAGCGCTTCCTGTCCATCATAGCGGTGCAGATAGCCGCCCATTTTACCTTCACGATACTTCCGGTAGGTAGATTCTTCAAACCTGCGGATCAGTACCATGAGTCGGTACATACCGATAAGGTCGTCCTTGCTAAGCCCCGCGCCAATGTCGCTGAGGTCTGACTCCTTAATTGCCGTTTTTGCCATTCCCTAATTCCCTCCAGCAAAATCGTTTGTCTGGTCCGACTTATAAATTATCAAACGGGCAGTCACTGTCCGAATACCAATCACATCATTGTGGATATGCATTATGTTTACATTTTACCGGTAAGCAGCGTCTTTGTGAGACACCAGCTTTCCGCAAATCATCTGCGTGCGCCAGCCTTCTTGCTGTCTTGCAGCGCGCGCTCCAGAATTTCTACCATCCCCTCTACCTCTTCCATAATTTTGGGGCTGGTAAGGGTGAATGTGACCGATTCGCCTGTGAACCGGTGTTTTTTGTAGAGGCCGGTCAGGATACGAATCGCGTCTGGGGTGAGCCTCGCTTCAGGCCCAAACCGAATCACAACCTCGGTTCTTTCGCCTCGAATGGCGGCGATTCCTGCCTCCTTGGTCCGCACCCGAAGTCTCAACACTGCCAACGCCGTCCAAACAGGTTTTGGCGGATCACCGTAGCGATCCTCCATCTCTTCCTGAAGTGCCGTTATGTCTTGTATGGAACGAACGCCCGACATCCGCTTGTAGAAGAAGATTCGTTCAGCTTCATTAGGAATATAATCTTCCGGAATGTGGGCCGTAATGGGCAGGTCTACTGGCGGCAGGATATCTTCGACTGGATCTTCGCCTTTTGCTTCGGCCACAGCCTGCGCCAGAAGTTGACAATAGAGATCGTACCCTACAGATACGATTGCACCGGACTGCTCAGCACCAAGCAGGTTGCCTGCGCCGCGAATTTCAAGATCGCGCATGGAGATTTGGAAGCCGGACCCGAGCGCCGTAAACTCACGAATCGCTATCAGTCTGCGTTCCGCATCCTCACTTAGCTTTTTGTTTGCCCTATACAAAAGGTAGGCGTAGGCCTGCTTGTTGGAACGGCCTACGCGTCCACGCAATTGGTATAGCTGCGACAAACCCATTCGATCAGCGTTGTCCACAATAATGGTGTTGGTATTTGGTACATCCAAACCGTTTTCGATGATAGTCGTACAGACCAGGATGTCGAAGTTGTGATGGTAGAAGTCGTACATCAACTTCTCCAGCTCATCTTCCGACATCTGTCCGTGACCAACGGCTATGCGAGCATCCGGAACAAGTCGTTGAATGCGTTGCGCTACGTGGGCGATACTCTCGATACGGTTATGAACAACATATATCTGACCGTCGCGCTCCATTTCTCGGAGGATGGCATCGCGAATAAGATCATCATCATACTCACGGACGTAGGTTGTAATTGGCATGCGGCCAGCTGGCGGTTCTTCAATAACGCTCATGTCACGCAAACCGGATAGCGCCATTGAGAGGGTACGCGGAATTGGCGTCGCGGTTAGCGTGAGCACGTCAACGCTCTTACGCATCTGCTTCAGGCGCTCTTTGTGAGCAACCCCGAATCGTTGTTCCTCATCCACAATGATCATGCCGAGGTTTTCAAACTCGACATCCTTGGAAAGCAGCCGGTGGGTGCCGACGACAATATCCACCTGTCCGGCCTTCATGTCTTCCAGCGTTTTCTTCTGCTCGGTCCGGCTTCGGAATCGGCTTAACAGGTCAACGGTAATAGGGTATGCAGCAAGGCGCTCGCCAAAAGTTGTGTGGTGCTGGGCGGCTAGAACCGTGGTGGGGCAGAGGACCGCTACCTGTTTACCCGCCTCTACAACCTTGAACGCCGCACGAATGGCAACTTCGGTTTTGCCGAATCCCACGTCCCCGCAAACCAGGCGGTCCATCGGTCGATTATCTTCGAGGTCGGCCTTAACGTCTGCGACCGCCTGCGCCTGACCCCTAGTCGGCTCGTACGGGAAGGCGGCTTCCATCTCAGCCTGCCATGGCGTATCGCCGCCAAGAGATGGCCGCTCGGCCTTTTGTCGCGCGGCATAGAGCTCGATAAGCTCCTTCGCCATCTCGCGCGCCTGCTCTTTTACTTTACGAGTTGACTTCTGCCACTCGTTGCCTGCGATGCGATTAACCTGCGGAGGAGAGCCTTCGCCGCCCACGTACCGCTGTACGCGATCAATCTGGTCAGCAGGTACATAGACGCTGCCGTCCAGGTACTGGACGTAGATAAAATCACGCTCCGAATTATCGATCGTGCGCTTGACCAGGCCTCGATATATTCCGACGCCATGGTGGATATGTACCACGTAGTCATTTTCTCGCAAATCGAGAATCGTGGAGATAGGGATGCCACCCGTGGCTCGCTTACGTGCGACAATGGCCCTTGCGCTGCCGAACAACTCGGCGTCTGTCGCTACATACAGCCCGATGTCAGCAAACTTGAAACCCTGTCGGAGGCGGCCTTCAAGTACGAGAAGCCGAGCGCGCTTCGGTTGGCCATCCACATCGCCAACGGGAAGCTTGAGCTCGGCACATATCTCTTTAACGCGGTGTGGCTGATCGCTAATAACCAAGCAATCTGCGCCGTTAGCCAACCACGTGGCCACGTCGTCGGCGAAGAAATTGATTCGATGGCGGTACGAATCCATGGGGGCGGAGGAGACATTAATCTCCTTACCCTTCGGAAACGCATCGTACTTACGGGGGAGCTGTGAGAGGACTACACTCTGGAACTCTTTTCCAATACGCTCAAGTCCGCCCAGACAGATGGAGGAGTGGCTTGCCCCCTCAAGCAGTTCGCCTCGTTCAAATCGTCTCTCTCGCGAATCGCCAAGCTCCTTGGCCAGCCGCTCAGCATGGGCAATAATCTGACCCGGTTCGTCCACAACGACAAGGGATGAGGGATGAGGGATGAGGGATAAGTCAGTTTCTCGGCTCATTAAGTAATCAAGGGCGCAGATTTCATCCGGAACGAGGAATGGGAGATAGTCTTCCATGCCACTGAAGTAGACGCCGTTTTGGATTCGGGCGACGTCGTCTTCGATGGTGTCGTTGAGGAGATCAAAGGCGGCTCGGTTTCCCTTTTTGGCCAGCTCCATCTTTCTGGCCTGAAGCGCTGCGCGAATCCCTACAATCGCTCTGTTGATCCTTTCGGTCGTCAGGCGAACCTCGCGCATTGGGAGGATGGTCACTTCATTGAGCTTGCCGGTTGATCGTTGGGATGAGACGTCGAACGAGCGGATCGATTCGATGTCATCTCCAAAAAGCTCAATTCGAATGGGGGCTTCCACCGTGCTGGGGAAGATATCCAGAATTCCGCCGCGTTTTGAGAATTGGCCCTGGCGTGCGACCGTCGTCTCAGCCTCATAACCCATTTCCGTGAGTTGGGGAAGGACATGACGTAGATCAAGCATGTCTCCAGCCTTGAGCGTCACGGAGTGTTCAATGATGTCGGAGGGCGGCGCGGTTTTTTGGAAAACGCCTTCCGCTGTTCCGACGATTACGCACGGTTCGCCGGATGCCAGGGCCGACAGTGCTGATATGCGTTCACCAAGGGCACGGAAGTCGGTGACATCGTTCGACAGCCATCGGCTCTCGGAAGCAGGTAGAAGGAAAAGCTGATTATCAGGAATGCCAAAATGACGCAGGTCATCGAGCATACGCTGAGCCTGCTCGGCATGATGCGTTACAAGGAGCATCTGGGCTTCACGGCGCTGGAACAGGCGCGCGAGCAGCAGCGATTTTGCCGCGCCGGCCAGGCCCACTACCTGAGCGTGTCCCGGTTTGGCGTTAGTGTTCGAATCAAATGCTGATAGCAGCGAATCGAAGCCGGGGAGCCGGTCAACGCGCTGCGGTAAATGTATTAAATCCATTTGTGATGGCTCTTCTTGCTGATTGGTTCGTTCCACACACCAAAAAACCGGTTGACCCGTTCGCAACCGGCGCCTCTTCTCCGTTTTTACGGTCGAATTATACCCGATGTAGAAAATGGTACTTGCTAAGATGCGTCCTGCGGCGCATTGTTCCAAAAACGAGTGCCCGAAACCGCCAAGGGTTCCGGGCACTTCATGGGTTCAGGTTCGCAATCTAATCGTGGTATTGGTCTACATGGGATCAATTCGAAAGACGTTATTCTCCGAGGATACCTTCAAAGGTACTTTGCTTGCTTTGAGCACTTTGTCTAGCGCTTCAGAATACGGAAGTGAGTCACAAGACACCGATATTTTGCCCGCGACATGTTGATCCATGACATAGTTCACATGCAGCGATTGAAAGAAAGCGCCAATTACCAACCGTATATCGGCGTCTTCCAGATTCATTTTGACGCGTAAATTGTCTGCACGTGCGACGTCATTGCCATTGAACGTTGGCGCATCGAATTGTGGGTGAATAACCAGGATGTCAGATATAGTTTTGTAGGTCAAATTTGATTTCCGTGAGGCGCGTAGGATACTAACGAGTGCGCCCTCAAACGGCACATCTTTAACCGAGAATGTAGCAGTGCCGCTGATGCTCTTGTCGTCAATGATGCAGTAGTTGATGTTAGTCTCTTTGAATAAGTCATTTAGAGCGGTGCGTATGCTGGTGTCTGCTAAGCTCATCGTCACTTTGGTGTCGTTGAGTTTGGAAAGGTCTTTGATCCTGGTTGATTTCTGTTCTCCTTGCGGAGGCGGAACGTATGTGGATGTCAATCGACTGGGGGTGAGGCTAGGAATCAGCAAGCATAGAGCGGCGGCGTAAACGAGTTCGGTTTGCCTGTTCATCATTGTCTCCTATACTTAGAAAATGCACCTCAAATTGGCCGTCCCCCTTTTGACGAAACAATAACCCCTTTGGATACACATGGAGAGCAGGGCCAAATTCAAAGTGCCTGAACCCCTGTTTTGAATCTGCTACAATGATGCATCTACGCTAAAGGAATCTCGTTACATGCCGCACCTTCCCATCTATCTCGATAACAACGCCACAACCCCCTGCGACCCTCGTGTTGTGGAGGAGATGATTCCGTATTTCACCGAGACATTCGGTAATGCCGCCAGCACTGGACACTCCTTCGGACGTTCGGCGCGTGTTGCGGTTGAGCGCGCCCGCGCTTCCATCTCAAGAAGTCTTAATGCGGCTGCTCCAGGGGAGATCGTGTTCACCTCCGGAGCTACGGAATCGGATAACCTTGCCGTTAAAGGCGTGGCCGAACGTTTGCGGGAGCGGGGGAATCACATCATCACCTCCCAGGGCGAACACAAAGCGATATTGGATACGTGCAAGCACCTGGAATCGCAGGGATTTGAGGTTACCTACCTTTCAACGGGGCCTGATGGGATTATCGAAATCGACCAGCTGGTGGCGGCGTTTACCGAACGGACCATCCTTGTATCCATCATGGCCGGCAACAACGAGAGTGGTGTAGTACAGGATATCTCCACTATCGGTGCCGCATGTAGAGAACGCGGAATCTGCTTCCACACGGATGCAACCCAGTTTATTGGTAAGCTGCCCTTCGACGTGCGCGCAATGAACATCGACATGGCGTCGATGACGGCACATAAGATATATGGACCAAAGGGTGCGGGTGCACTTTACATCCGGCGCGATCCGGCAATCTCGCTCACTGCCCAGATGGATGGCGGCGGCCACGAGAGCGGCAACCGATCCGGAACGCTCAACGTGCCGGGCATAGTTGGATTGGCAACCGCCCTCCGCCTCTGCACGGAAGACCTTGAGGCCGAGATTGAGCAGCTTACATTCTTGCGCGAAAAGCTGAAGAACGGGCTTATGCAGCGGCTTTCCGGAGTGACCCTCAATGGCCATCCGCAGAAACGCCTCCCTGGTCATCTCAGCCTGTCTTTTGAGGGAATCATTGGGGAAGATTTGCTGGCAGCGATTCCTGAAATAGCAGTCTCTTCCATCTCGGCTTGCTCTTCCGGTTCCGCGTCGCCTTCCCATGTACTCAGCGCTCTCGGTCTTAGTGAGCAGGAGGCTTTCTCCACGGTCCGCTTCGGAATCGGAAGGTTTAACACCGAGGAAGAGATCGATTACGCCATTGACCGAGTAGCTGAGGCGGTGACCGCATTACGTTCCCGACCAGCGAAACCAATTCTTACCCTGGTGCGAAGCTAATTCTCGGTGCTACCCCGTGACGTTACCGTGACCTTTTTGCCGGAGAACATCTGTTTGCCGGCAAAGAGTGGCGATACTCTCCTCGACGTTGCACTCGATAACGGAATTGCTATCCCACACGAATGCGGTGGCAACTGCTCCTGTACCACATGCCACGTAATGGTAACGGAGGGGTGGGACAATCTCTCACCCGTCGAGTACCCGGAAAATGAACGACTAGAGGATGCGGAGACGCGAACCGAACGCTCGAGGCTGGCATGTCAGGCGTTGATTCTAAGAGGCGATGTGACCGTGTCCCGAGAGTTGCCCTAACCGATTGACCAGGCGGGCAGCCGGTCACTGGCTTGAGAATAGGGTCTATAATGATTCGCACGCTCTGTCGAATGCAGCGGCCCGACCAATTTGAAAGGCGTAAATTGTGAAGCTTAAGATAGGTATTCCCAAAGGCAGTCTCCAGGAGGCTACTTTTACCCTGTTCCGCAAAGCCGGTTTCGAGTTCCGAATGAGCAGCGGCAGGTCATATCATCCAAGCGTGGACGATCCGGAAGTAGATCCGCTCCTCATCCGTCCGCAGGAAATCCCTCGATACGTGGAAGAGGGGATTCTGGATGTTGGTCTGACGGGCAAAGACTGGATTGAAGATAACGGTTCCGATGTCGTAGAGGTTGGGGAGTTTACCTATTCCAAAGCGACCTTGAATCCGATTCGCGTAGTTCTCGCCGCGCCTAACGGATCCAACATCGAGTCGGCTGCGGACCTTGCCGGAAAGCGGATTGCAACGGAGTATGTCCGACTGACTGAACGTTACCTTGAAAGTCACGGGGTAAAGGCGACCGTGGAATTTAGCTGGGGCGCTTGCGAAGTTAAAGTGCCGGAGTTGGTGGACGCCATCGTGGTTAACACAGAGACCGGCAGCTCCTTACGCGCCCACAATTTGAAGATTGTCGATACTCTTCTAGTCTCCACGACGCGGCTCATCGCGAACCGTACAGCATGGGACGATCCTTGGAAACGCGCCAAAACGGAGAACATAGCTCTGCTTCTGCGCGGCGCTCTTAATGCCGAGCAGTTAGTCGGCCTCAAGATGAACGTGCCGCGCGCAAATCTAGATGCCGTGAATCAGATTCTGCCGGCTCTCAAGCGCCCAACCGTTTCGCCACTCTCCGATCCTGATTGGGTGGCGTTGGAAATTATCGTCGAAGAAAAGGTTGTTCGTGACTTGTTGCCGGCACTAAAGCGAGCCGGGGCCGAAGGCCTCGTCGAATATCCTCTAAACAAAGTCATCTACTAATTGCGGAATTGACATGATAGCTCACCTGAGTGGTACCGTTGCACGCTTAGAAGCGAATAGTGTTGTGCTGGACGTAAACGGGGTGGGATACCTCGTTTACGTTCCGCTCGGTGTACTATCGAGTCTGCCGGCCATTGGTGGGAAGGCGTTGCTCCACACAACAATGGCTGTTCGCGAAGACGACATTACCCTTTATGGATTCAGCACCCTTGATGAGCTGCGGGCTTTCCATATGGTGACGGGCGTGACGGGCGTAGGACCGAAGGTTGCACTCTCCATGTTGAGCGTGTTGGATGCTGGGGAACTGGCGCGGGCAATCTCATCGAATGACACAAAGGCACTCACTAAAGTGCCCGGTGTCGGTCCCAAGCTGGCGCAGAGGGTATGTCTGGAGATTGGTGAGCGGATGAGTGAGTTCGCGTTCAATCAGAAGGTGGATGCCATGACCAGCCGCAACACGCCGACTGAAAATGCTGCGTTTGAGGATGTTATAGAAGCGCTGCTCAACTTCGGCTACAGCCGCCCGGATGCAAAAAAAGCGGCTGAACGGGCCATCTCCAATGCCTCCGACAAATCGGATATTCCTGCCCTTGTTCGTGAATCGCTAAACATCCTCTCTTCTGGTGGGCGCGGCCGGGCATAGCCTCACCTTAATCTGCTTCGCCCCTTTTATGCTCACGGCTTGCTGAGCGGAATCTCAGAGTACTTTTCGTCATCCCGATAGTAAACCTTGCAGCTCGCCGCCACGAGCTTTTTTTCTTTCGAGAACTCAAGCCACGTATCACGCTGCGGCACAAATAGACAACCGATTCCGGAGGTCGAAATCTTGCATGAGTACGTGTTATCGCTTGCATTCGCCTCCAGCGGAGCGGCCACGGAATCCACATGAAGAATACGTAGAGTATCCGCGTAGGTCTGATTGACGGAGAGATTGCTCTGCAGAAAACTAGGATTGAGGTCCTGTCCTGATCTTTCCAGCACAGTGGGATCCGAAGCTTGGAATTCACGTGACTTGAAGTCG
>JADMIO010784983.1_pt1 | contig 68991 bp, 47 predicted proteins | sample 8958161 | NCBI WGS metagenome assembly JADMIO01 (sample SAMN16585339, study PRJNA669376) | soil metagenome | isolation source: Crop rotation soil | place: USA: Cullars Rotation, Alabama | collected 2011 | reverse complement strand
CTTTCCCAAAATCGCAAAGTCATCAAAAAACCGCAAAGTTGTTTAAAATAAGAGCAACACTACAAAAGGAGATAAGAAGAGCACATACCTCAGTCACTTATTATCACTAGCGCTCGCCGCAGCCGTGTAACCGAGCATAGCGAGCGAACTGGCGAGGAAGCAAAGAAGAACTGTTCTGTCAGATAGCTCTTACGCTCAGCGCAAGAAGAAATATCCACCGTGGGAAAAACTCCAGGTAGAGGTACACACGCGGATAGCCAATTCAGAGTAATAAACTGTGATAATCAACCCTCATCAATGATGACGAACTAACCCCCGATATCAAGTCACATGACGAAGGGAAAGAGAAGGAAATCAACTGTGACAAACTGCCCTCAAATTTGGCTTCCTTAAAAATTACAGTTCAAAAAGTATGAGAAAATCCATGCAGGCTGAAGGAAACAGCAAAACTGTGACAAATTACCCTCAGTAGGTCAGAACAAATGTGACGAACCACCCTCAAATCTGTGACAGATAACCCTCAGACTATCCTGTCGTCATGGAAGTGATATCGCGGAAGGAAAATACGATATGAGTCGTCTGGCGGCCTTTCTTTTTCTCAATGTATGAGAGGCGCATTGGAGTTCTGCTGTTGATCTCATTAACACAGACCTGCAGGAAGCGGCGGCGGAAGTCAGGCATACGCTGGTAACTTTGAGGCAGCTGGTAACGCTCTATGATCCAGTCGATTTTCAGAGAGACGATGCCTGAGCCATCCGGCTTACGATACTGACACAGGGATTCGTATAAACGCATGGCATACGGATTGGTGATTTCTTTTGTTTCACTAAGCCGAAACTGCGTAAACCGGTTCTGTAACCCGATAAAGAAGGGAATGAGATATGGGTTGATATGTACACTGTAAAGCCCTCTGGATGGACTGTGCGCACGTTTGATAAACCAAGGAAAAGATTCATAGCCTTTTTCATCGCCGGCATCCTCTTCAGGGCGATAAAAAACCACTTCCTTCCCCGCGAAACTCTTCAATGCCTGCCGTATATCCTTACTGGCTTCCGCAGAGGTCAATCCGAATATTTCAGCATATTTAGCAACATGGATCTCGCAGATACCGTCATGTTCCTGTAGGGTGCCATCAGATTTTCTGATCTGGTCAACGAACAGATACAGCATACGTTTTTGATCCCGGGAGAGACTATATGCCGCCTCAGTGAGGTCGTTTGACTGGACGATTCGCGGGCTATTTTTACGTTTCTTGTGATTGATAACCGCTGTTTCCGCCATGACAGATCCATGTGAAGTGTGACAAGTTTTTAGATTGTCACACTAAATAAAAAAGAGTCAATAAGCAGGGATAACTTTGTGAAAAAACAGCTTCTTCTGAGGGCAATTTGTCACAGGGTTAAGGGCAATTTGTCACAGACAGGACTGTCATTTGAGGGTGATTTGTCACACTGAAAGGGCAATTTGTCACAACACCTTCTCTAGAACCAGCATGGATAAAGGCCTACAAGGCGCTCTAAAAAAGAAGATCTAAAAACTATAAAAAAAATAATTATAAAAATATCCCCGTGGATAAGTGGATAACCCCAAGGGAAGTTTTTTCAGGCATCGTGTGTAAGCAGAATATATAAGTGCTGTTCCCTGGTGCTTCCTCGCTCACTCGACCGGGAGGGTTCGAGAAGGGGGGGCACCCCCCTTCGGCGTGCGCGGTCACGCGCACAGGGCGCAGCCCTGGTTAAAAACAAGGTTTATAAATATTGGTTTAAAAGCAGGTTAAAAGACAGGTTAGCGGTGGCCGAAAAACGGGCGGAAACCCTTGCAAATGCTGGATTTTCTGCCTGTGGACAGCCCCTCAAATGTCAATAGGTGCGCCCCTCATCTGTCAGCACTCTGCCCCTCAAGTGTCAAGGATCGCGCCCCTCATCTGTCAGTAGTCGCGCCCCTCAAGTGTCAATACCGCAGGGCACTTATCCCCAGGCTTGTCCACATCATCTGTGGGAAACTCGCGTAAAATCAGGCGTTTTCGCCGATTTGCGAGGCTGGCCAGCTCCACGTCGCCGGCCGAAATCGAGCCTGCCCCTCATCTGTCAACGCCGCGCCGGGTGAGTCGGCCCCTCAAGTGTCAACGTCCGCCCCTCATCTGTCAGTGAGGGCCAAGTTTTCCGCGAGGTATCCACAACGCCGGCGGCCGGCCGCGGTGTCTCGCACACGGCTTCGACGGCGTTTCTGGCGCGTTTGCAGGGCCATAGACGGCCGCCAGCCCAGCGGCGAGGGCAACCAGCCGAGGGCTTCGCCCTGTCGCTCGACTGCGGCGAGCACTACTGGCTGTAAAAGGACAGACCACATCATGGTTCTGTGTTCATTAGGTTGTTCTGTCCATTGCTGACATAATCCGCTCCACTTCAACGTAACACCGCACGAAGATTTCTATTGTTCCTGAAGGCATATTCAAATCGTTTTCGTTACCGCTTGCAGGCATCATGACAGAACACTACTTCCTATAAACGCTACACAGGCTCCTGAGATTAATAATGCGGATCTCTACGATAATGGGAGATTTTCCCGACTGTTTCGTTCGCTTCTCAGTGGATAACAGCCAGCTTCTCTGTTTAACAGACAAAAACAGCATATCCACTCAGTTCCACATTTCCATATAAAGGCCAAGGCATTTATTCTCAGGATAATTGTTTCAGCATCGCAACCGCATCAGACTCCGGCATCGCAAACTGCACCCGGTGCCGGGCAGCCACATCCAGCGCAAAAACCTTCGTGTAGACTTCCGTTGAACTGATGGACTTATGTCCCATCAGGCTTTGCAGAACTTTCAGCGGTATACCGGCATACAGCATGTGCATCGCATAGGAATGGCGGAACGTATGTGGTGTGACCGGAACAGAGAACGTCACACCGTCAGCAGCAGCGGCGGCAACCGCCTCCCCAATCCAGGTCCTGACCGTTCTGTCCGTCACTTCCCAGATCCGCGCTTTCTCTGTCCTTCCTGTGCGACGGTTACGCCGCTCCATGAGCTTATCGGGTCCACTCGCGAACGCAGAAAGGCCCACCCGAAGGTGAGCCAGTGTGATTACATTTGCGGCCTAACTGTGGCCAGTCCAGTTACGCTGGAGTCACTAGTATTTAGGTGACACTATAGAAGCGGCCGCGACAACTTGTCCACGTGGAATTCTAAGCTTAGGATCCCAATGTGCTGGAAAGTCGTCGTTTCCCTGAGAGGAGCCATTCAAGCCGTTGAGGAGCGTGAATGAATTCTCGTCCGACGCTGTGCCGCCAACAACATAAACGATCCCGGTACTGTCGACCGCAATTCCTCGCCCGGCGTCGTCATCCGAACCGCCGAAGTAATTGATCCAGGCCGGCTGACCGGTCACGTCGTATTTCCCAACGAAAATATCGTCCTGACCGTGAGCAAAATTCTCTGCCACGCCGGTGGGGAAGACCTGCAGGTCGTTCGAGCCGGTCTGACCGGTCACATAGGAAGTGCCCTCGGAGTCAACCGCCACCGCATTGGCCGCGTCACCCTGGCCGCCGCCGATGAAGGTTGCCCAGCTCAGTTCCGGATCGATGATCAGCTCGCGAGAGGGATCGTACGAGCCTTTGATATCAAAGGTGTAAGTGTTTTGATCGACCAGCTTGAAGGCGGATTGCACCACGACGCGCTGGCCATTGATTGTCTGATAAACCAGCGGCGCATCATCGACCAGCTCGCCGAGCTCGGTTTTGACGTGGAGCCGGCCTTTGGAGTCAATCGAAAGCGGCTCGGCGCCGGTGTAGCTGATTTTGATAGGATCGGAGTTGGCGCCCGGAGCGACGTGGAACTCGTACTTCAATCCCTGCCCCTGGGCCCAGGTGTAAAGATCGACCCCGCGATAAAGGCTGCGATAAGCGATCTTGGAAAAGCCATCGACGTTGCTGGCCCATTGAGACGAATCACCGACGAAGAAGTTAAACTTGGTGGAGGATTTGCCGACTCCGCGTGGATCGACCGTTCGGGCGCCGTCGAAACTGACAGCGAACGAGGCCCATTCATCACTGCCGGCGAGCTTTCCAGCGAAAACCGGGCCGCTGTCGGTCATCAAAATGTTAGCCGTGCCCGTACGCAGCGCATAACTGATTTCATCGGCCCATTGACCCTGGTTTTGGACGAATAAAGCCGGGGCATTGCCAACGGTGGCGGCTTGCCCGGCAAGGAGCTGGCGTGATTCGAGCTTTTCCAAGACCTGGCTGACCCGTCGGCGGGCGACGGTCTGACCGGCTCTTTGCATTGCGCTGGTTCGGCGAACCGGCGCTACCCCTCTCTGCTGTTTTCTCATCGGTGCTCGATCCATGTTGTTATGCTCCTACGCCGTGTTGCGCGACGTCCCAGGCCGGGTGGTGGGTTTGGCCACAAATGCCCTTGCGCGTCTGAACGGGGGTTAAACCCTCTATCCACCGAAGTTTATTCAAACCCACCCCGCTAACGCAAGGAAAAGCGGGGTAAGTGCCTTGGGACACGGGTCCCAACCCAATCCGACGCCCACTTTAACGTCGATAACTGGATCGTTAACCAATTATGTCCTCAGGTCCCAAAGTGTGACTTTTTCCGCCAAGGCGCTCCAACACCTCTATAGGGACGCCGCAGACCGGTTCGATGTTCATAAAAAGTTGGGTGATGGCAGAGTGGAGAAAATGAAGCTCCAATCCTAGCCGCCCGAGCCGATTGTCACCATCAACCAGAGCAGCACGACACACCCGACCGATGCTGCGACTGTAAGGAAGAATCCATACCAATCGTCTCTATCCCACCTACGAAACTCCCAGTTGCTTCCTGGAAAGAGCTTGAGATGGTCAAACCGGTGCGGATCGGCAAAGCTTTTGGCGACCTCGATCGCGTCCAAGTCATGGTCGGGGTTGACTTTGGTCTTGGTTTTAACAAAGAAACGATTCAGCCGATCGGGGTTGTCGGGCTTGGTGAGCAGCGCCGTCAGCATCAAGATGCCGAAGGGCACAATGATGCGAAGCAGCATGAAAAGTGTCTCATTGAGCGAATAGCTATTTTTTGACAGATCCCAGCCAAGGGCGCTGAGCATCACCATTTCCAGTTTCAGGACGCCTTGACCAACTTTCTCACCGGCCGCATTGGTGCTGATCCCGCCGGTCCAGAAAACTGGCTGGGACGGATTCTTGAACGTCTTTTCAAACTTGTCGCCAACACTTAGGGCCAATGGACGAGTCCCGGTCGCTCTGCCTTGGACGTTTTGCGTGTCCCAGGCATCGATCAGCGCTTTGCGATCTGCTACGTCCGCCGGGCGAGCGTTATAGATGCGCTTTATTGGCGCCTCATCGGTTTGCGTGAGCAGGTGTGGGTTCGTTCGCACACCGGGAACCATTGGAACCAGAAGCGGCAGCGCCAGGGTCATCGCAAATGTCGCGATCATCGAAACCCAGGCGCTGATTCGATTGGCGCGGCGCCAGAGGAATCCCATCCACCAACTGGCGGCGACCACCGAATTGAACATGGCCATGAACTTGTAAAGGGCAAAGACGCTCGTGAAAACGGTCGCGATGAGCACCCCACCCACCACGTAGATGATTCCAAACAGCCGCCCCGCCCAGAGCATGTGGCGTTCTGACAGCCCGGCATTCGCGTCGCGATCTTCCGTATCCGTGTCGGTGACGCTGTAGCCGGTCATGCTGGTGCCACTGATTGGCGCGTCAGTCTGAGCGCCATTACTTACCGGCGCGGCGGCCAGCGCCGGCTTGCTAACGCGATTGCGAATTCTGAAATGATTGACCAGCGGAACATAAATGTTCCTTGTGAGCAGCGCTGCAACGCACATTTGGTGAGCGCTCATTGTGCTCATCAGCGCCGCCATAAGACACGCGACCATTAAGCCAACCAGGCCGAAACCGACCGGCCCAAGCAGTTCGCGCGTAGCCAATCCCCAGACGTAATCGGCGTCTTTGACGTGCAGGCCGAACAAGAGCAGCGACAGCATTGCCAGGAATCCCCAGAACACCGTCGCATAGCGCTTCAAAAACAAACCCATCACCCAGCCGTAGCGAGCCGTGTAGTCGTCCTTCGCCGACGCCGGGCCGACAATGCCGTTGGCCTGCACCGCCACATTGATCAGGATCGTGATGGAAAAGGCGAGGTTGAAATACCAGCTCAATTCGGGCACGCCCCGCGAGCCGAACAGCTCAAAATGCGACTCAGGAAGTTGTGCGTGCATCGCGTGAAAGGGTCCGATCAGTCCTTCGGTTCCATAGAGGCGATTCACCGCAGCCATGGCAAAGGGAATGAGCATGACCGAGAGCACCAGCATCAAAACGCCCTGAAGCAAATCAGTGAGAAAAGCTCCTTCCAACCCGCCAAGCCCGGCGTAACAGAGCACGATCAGCGCGATGACGACGGTGAGCACGGTGTGGTTGACATAGGAGAATTCGCGCTGTGGATTTTGTTGCCTGAGATCAGTCAGGCGTGTTTGTTGCGCGGAAGAAAGCGAACCGTAATCTCGTGTCTCCAGATCAAGCAGCTCCATGCTCAGGGAGTGCTCTGCTTTTTCCTGGATGGTCAGGGCAGAGTCGGGTTTGACAGCGATCGCTGCAACCGTCTTGGTCAGTGCGACCAGCCCTGTTCCGGCGAGAATGGTCAAGTAAGCGACCTGGGTGAGCGTATAAAACCCCGCCATCAGCTTAGAGCCATAGCGCTCTTCGAAAATATCCGCCATCGTCGTCAGGCGGATGCGACGCAGCCACATGGTCCAGAACCACATGGTTGGCAAAGCGAACAAACCGCCCCCCAGCATCATCCATAAGCCCGCCGAGCCGTTGGTGCTGACCGTGGTGGTGGATGCAACGACGTTTTCCGATGAAGTGGCTTGTCCAAAGGACGCAAAAACCTGGATGGTTTTCCCGAATCGCCGGCCAGCCAGAAAATAGTCCGACTGGTTCTTGATCCGGCGCATCGCCCACCACCCGATCGCCAGGATCACCAGGAAGTAGACAACGATGACGGCCAAATCCAGCGGCGTTAAGCCGAACCACTGAGCCGCGAGCATCGGAGCCGCTGGGAAATGAACCATGAAAATTCCTCGTCCGCCGGAACGCTCCCCGCACGCCATGTGATATCGCAGGAAAGGGGGTTGCGTTGTTCGGCGCGCCGCGGTTCTGTTAAACCGATCGTTTTATATCCCCCTGATTAAAGTTCTGGGATACCATTATCCATCCGATGCCGCTCAAGCCCAACGAATTCGCCCGACGTGACAACGGCGCCGTGGAAACCCTCCCCGGCGCGATGCGCCTGCGGTGGGCGCTGTCCGACCTTTGGACGAAGGACAATCACACGCTGGAGGTCCGTTTCGCTTGCAGCGCTCAGATCGCCGATACCGCTACGGATCGGAAAATGTTCGTCGAGCATTTTCTCAACCAGGCTGATTCAGTCTCGGGATCCGATTTGATCGAGCATTTTCAGCCCGTCCTGCGAAATGCTGCAACCTCTCTGGCAGCCAAATCCGCTGCCAGCGACTTTGTTGATCGCAATCAGGATCGAACCTGGATTGAGGCTCTGAGCAATGCGATCAAACCGTTGGCCTTTGCGGCGGGGTTGGAGCTGTTGCCACCATTTCAATTCGATGCGAGCAGTCCGACGCTTCAACGACAGCAGGCCCAGCAGCTTTCGCGCGCCCGCGTTCAGGAGAGCAACGCCGCGCAGTTGGAACAAATGGAGCAGGCGACCGAGCTGTTGAAACGATTTCAGGCGCTTCGCGCCGCGGCTCCAGAAGTGTCAGCGAGCCAGTTACTGGGGCAATTTGCTCCCGCCGAGCGCGGTCGAACGCTCCAGACCTTGCTCCTGGCATCGACCCGTGAAGAACATACGGCACCACTCTTTGCCGTTTCCGGCCCGTATCTGCTCCGAATTGATCCTCAGACCGCTCCACCAACGACGCAACTGATCGAGCTCCCAACGGTGGTCGGGCCATTGAGAAGCGTTCAACCAACGGTCATCGATGGTCAGGAATCTTTGCTGATTGGTGCGCGAAATGGCGTGATACTCGCAAACGCAAGCAATCTGTCAGCCGGCTGCGAAGGGTTGAAGGTTTACCTACATCCGGCGATTCAGTCACAGCTCGGGTTTAACGCGGCCGTCTGTGACGGTCGCTATCTATGGGCCACGCATGGGGAAGCTGGTTTGATTGGATGGGATTTGAACCAGCCGGCCGATCCGATTCATGCCGAGGCCCCGACCAGTGCCGGACCACGCAATCTGATGTTGCTTGCGAATGGAACACTGATTTATTCGGCAGGAAATTCGCTCATCGTTCGCGACGGTAACGAAGTGGTGCCACAAGCCGCTCACGATGCCAGCGAGATCATTCAATTGGTCGCTTTGGACGGGACAATCGTCTGCGTGCATCAGACCGGGACATTGGTGGTCGTAAATTCGCAAGACCGAAAGGTGAAATCGATCCAGCGCCGTGGAACCTCGATGACGGCTGCCGCTGCCCTGCCGTGGCTTGGGGAAACGCGACTGCTTCTGGCCACCGAGCCGGGACCGATCGATTGCATCGGCTTGGATGACCCGTTGACGACGGAATACTTAAGCGCTCACAAGGCGTTGAAAATCGTGACGGCCTCAAAGACCCACATCGCCGCAATTTCCCCCGACCGGCAGCGACTGATTCTCTGGACCCCCTGGGATGGCCAGCGCCCACTCGGCGAGATTCATCTGACCGCGCGTACCAAACACCGCATCGCCGATCTGTCATTCTCTTAATTGCGGTGTCTAGTGTTTGACGTCTGCAACAGCGGCTGTTGCGGTCCTGTTTTCCGACAGGGACGCGCTCAGGAATGTTGCGATTTGCTGAATGGCGCGCGAATCGGCGGCGGCGCCGTGCGATTCGGAGCTGTCCACCATCAGCACCGGGCGCGAGCTGAACACGTCGCTGAAGTTTTTCAACTCAATGTCTTCCATATCGACGCCATACGAGATTTCAAAGGTCCATTTGCACAGCGGCTTGAGCCATGTGAGCAATCGGCTCTCGGGCATCAGGTGGTTGTCAATCAAGTCGCCGGCGTCGCGAATGGGTTGATCGGCGACGACCGCTGCGATTTGCGGATCGCCGTCGGCAGCCAAGAGCGCAGCCGTCGCGCCTGTGCCGCATCCGACGACCGCAACTCGTTTCGGATCGACGTACCGGCGTTTACGCAACAGCTCCGCCGCCGCCTTTACATCCCCGGACTCTCGCAAGCCAAACGTCTCACCGACGATCGCGCGTTGCGTACCGCCGCGAAGATTGATCGCCAGCACGACAAACCCCGCTTCATGGAGCGGCTTGATCATCGGCAGCATTTGTTCGCGGCGCTGACCCTGATCGTGCACAAGCACGACCGCCGGATAGCGTTTCTTTAAAACGTTTTCCTTTTCGATCAACACTTCTTTCGCGTTGAGCACCGGAACCAGCCAACCTTCCAGCGACACCTGATCGGCGCCGGTGAACGTGACGGGTTCGTAATAGATGTTTTGCCAGGCTGGATCGGATTGTCCGACAACACTTCGCGGATGGGTCGCGGTCCAAACCACGGCGCAAGCCGTTGCTGCGATCATCACCGGCACGAAAGCCAACCGGTAAAATAGCCCGCGCAGGAAGCGCGAGGTCGGTGTTCCCTCTTCGGCGTGGAACCCGACAATGTGCGAAAATGGATCAAAGGTCAGGAACTTGAAGATGCGCCTAAGCGTCCACCGGATGCCGGTCGAAACCATGTGCATCGGCCGGAAGCGCCAGCCCGAGCGCGTGGGCGCCTCTTCGTAAAAATTTGGATTCATTACAGGCCGCTGCATCCTGCCATCCTCCGCCGGACCAACTACGCAAGGGTCCAGAAGAGACATACGATAAGGGATCGCGCCAGGCAAAATGGGGCGGTTGCGGGGTTATGGGTCCCTGGTTGCCCCACCCGCGCTGCGATCGAATTTGAGGCATCGCCGGAACTCGTGGCCAATAACTTTCCCACTTTGAGGTTTGCTCATACTTCCGCGGTTTCGGTCCGATCTACGTTCGGATGGACTGGATTACTTCCCTGGCTTGTGTTGTCGCCGCCTGGAGCGTGCTCCAGATCATGGGCAACGAGCGCCAGCGCGTGATCGAAGAGCAAGCACAGCTTGCCAAGATCCAATCTGCCGCGCATCCCCAGGACGAAACCCCGATCGAAGTGAGCTGAATTCGCTAACTCGTTTGCAATTCTCAAATTGACGCCTGCGCACCACAGCGATAGACTTAAATGATCGAACAACCATTCCGCGCTGCACGCGACGGCGCATGAACGGTCCTGCCTTTTTGTGAAGAGGTGCGAAGGTGAACCAACCGTCCTGGAAATCCTTTCATTGGGTCTATGTCGTGGGTCTGATCGCTGCGTTGGTCATCACCGCGTTCGGTGGATACCTCGCTGCGCAGAAGGGAATCTGGACGCTTCTCGCCGTCGGCTGCGCGAGCATCATCGCGGTGCTTGTCACCTGGCCGCTGGCCGAATACCTCTCCTCGTTTCATCGCGCAAGTCATGAGCAATCGGAGCGGGCACTCGAATCGATCACCGAGCGCTTCGAACAGTTTTCGATCATGCTCAATCTGATCAGCGAGCAGCAACTGCTCAGCGATCGCGCCAAGACCGTTGCCTTCCGCGAAAAGGATTCCGATGCCCTTCGCCGCGCGATTCAAGACGAAATTCTCAAGCAGAACTGGGAACTGGCGATGTCACTCGCCGGCGAGATGGAAGAAAGCTTTGGCTACCGTCGTGAAGCCGAGCAGCTGCGGATGGAAATTGAAGAGCGCCACCAGGAACTGATCCGCAAGCAGATCACCGATACGATCGGAATTATTGACCGTCACATTCGTGCCGAATCCTGGCCGGAAGCATTGCAGGAAGCGACCCGGGTCGCCCGGATATTCCCGAATAATCAGCAAGCCACGAGCCTTCCTCACGAAGTCGAAAAGCGGCGCGAAGCGCACAAGAAACAGCTCATTGATAGCCTGCACGACGCCGCCGCACGGCACGATTCCGAAGGCGGCATGGAAATTCTCAAGCGTCTGGACATGTACCTCTCTCCCGCCGAAGCCGAGCAGTTCCAGGAAGTGGCGCGCAACATCCTGAAAGAGAAGATGAACGTACTTCGCGCCCAGTTTTCCACCGCCGTTCAGGATCACAAGTGGAGCGATGCGATCAATCTGGCCGAGGCGATCACGCAGGATTTCCCCAACACGCAGATGGCCAAGGAAGTGCGTGACATGATGGATTCGCTGCGAGCGCGAGCCGCCGGATTGGAACCGGCGCCCGCGGTCGGATGATTCCGCTTCGTTTAGTTTAGCCGGCGTGCTTGCACGCCGTTTTCTCTTTTAAATGCAACGGCGTGCCAGCACGCCGGCTAAACCAAAACCGATGCGACATGTGCTAATCATCGGCGCCGGTCCGGCCGGTTGCGTCGCTGCCATCAAGCTGGCTCGCGATGGCGTAGATGTCACTCTCGTCGAACAACACCGCTTCCCCCGAGACAAAGTCTGTGGCGAATGCTTAAGTGCGACTGGCATTGAGGTGCTCGATCGTCTCAATCTCGCTCGGGGACTTGTTCGTAAACTTCATCCAGTCGAGCTGACTCGAACCTTTCTGTTCTGTTCCGATGGCACTTGCGCCCATGTGCCACTTCCCAAAACGATGTGGGGGATTTCACGTCTTGTGCTCGATCCCTTCTTACTTGAATGCGCTCGCGACGCCGGGGCAACGATCCTTCAACCCGCGCGATGTGAATCGATCGCCGCTACGTCCGCTCGTCTCCGGATGCTCGACACCAATCAGGTCCAGGACATCTCAGCGGATCACATCCTTATCGCAGATGGGAAGCCCCCCCGTGACACGGCCGTCTCGGCCGTGCGAGCGACTCACACAGGGGATCTCGGGCTCAAAGCGCATTTTAAAAACATTGATGCCTCGCGCGATGCGATCGAACTCTTCGGCGTCGATGGACACTACGGCGGCATTGCACCAATCGAAAATGGATTGTGGAACATCGCGTTCAGCGTTCCATCCGCTCGTATCGCAAGACACAAGCGCAACTTCGATTCTCTCTTTGCTGAAATCGTGTCGGAAAACAAAGCGCTGTCCGATCAGATGCGCCACGCCAAACGTGTCAGCGAATGGCTTGTTTCGCCACTGCCCAGATTTGGTCCCTCGCGTGGCTGGAAAAAGGGAATTATTCCAATTGGCAACTCCGCCGCCGCGATGGAACCGATCGGCGGCGAAGGAATGGGCCTGGCAATGCAAAGCGCCGAAATGGCGGCCGACGTGATTCTCGAATCGATTCGAAACGATGCGCGGGTCAATGTGACCCAATTGCAAAAAGACTATCGCGCGCTTTGGAACCGGCGCCGACTCTTTTGCCGGCTGGGCGCAAAAATCATTTCATCGCCTACCCTCTCCCGGCTGGCCGTTCCCTTTGCCCGGGGAGGCAGCGATGGGCCGGGCGCCTGGGCGCTGCGGCTGGTTGGGAAGTGATTCCCTCGGGGGCATCGGAGCTTCCCCTTTCACCAGCCGATCGTGCGATGAGCGCATCAGGTTACGCAGCATGATCAGGAGCGTTTCCGGCTCGAGATACACCGCCGGCGGCCGGATGTAGACCGTCTTTTCATCGATCACGCGCAACGATCCCGGCGCTCCGAGCAGAACCGATTGCGCCTTGGCGCCATCCACCACGGTCAACACCACATCCGGCTCCTTGCGGATGATGCTTTGAATGCCGTACATGCCCGCAAGCAGCCGAAGCTCGGTGAGCGCAAAAAGGACCATCGCCTGACGTGGCATTTCACCAAACGCATCGGTGATGTCCTTTTGCAATTCGCCGAGCATTTCCAAATCGGTACAGCGCGTGAGCCGACGATAGACATCCAGTCGCTGACGATCGCCAGGAATGTAGCTCTTGGGAACCATCGCGGTAATCCCGATATCGACGTGCGCATCTGGCTGAAGGGGCTTGGGCGCATTCTTTAACTGCCGCACCGCTTCCTCGAGAAGTTGGCAATACATTTCATAACCGACCGTTGCGATGTGACCCGATTGTTCCGGGCCGAGGATGTTCCCAGCGCCGCGGATTTCCAGGTCGCGCATGGCGATCTTAAACCCTGCACCCAGGTGCGAATATTCTTCAATCGCTTTGAGACGTTTTGCAGCGACTGGAGTGATCGGTCGATCTGCGGGTAAGAGCAAATAGCAATAGGCGCGGTGCTTGTAGCGTCCGACTCGGCCGCGCAACTGATGCAGCTCGCTGAGTCCAAATCGATCGGCCTGGTTGATCAGGATTGTATTGACATTGGGGATATCCAAACCCGATTCGATGATCGTCGTGCAGACAAGAATGTCAGCTTCGTGGCGGATGAACTTGAGCATCGCCTCTTCCATCTCGCCATCGCCCATCTGACCGTGCCCGATGATGATCCGCGCGTCAGGGACCATCTGCTGAATCTCATCGGCCATCTCCAGGATGTTGTGCACGCGGTTGTGAACGAAGTAGACCTGCCCTTCGCGCTGAAGCTCGCGGAGGATGGCGAGCTTGATCCGATTTTTGTCGTACGCCATCACCTCCGTCACAATGCTGCGGCGATCCTGCGGCGCAGTCGTCAGCGAGCTGATATCGCGAAGCCCCAGCATGCTCATATGCAGTGTTCGAGGGATCGGGGTGGCCGACATCGTCAATACATCCACCGTCGTGCGCAATTGCTTCAGGCGCTCCTTATGCGTCACGCCAAAGCGCTGCTCTTCATCAATCACGACCAGGCCGAGGTCATTGAACTTGATGTCTTTGCTGATCAGGCGATGTGTCCCGATGAGGATATCGATCTCACCCTTGGCAAGTTTCTTGACGATGTCCTTCTGCTCTTTGCTCGAGCGGAAACGGCTGATCGATTCGACGGTGAACGGATAATCGGCCATCCGCTCGCGGAAGGAGCGGAAATGCTGCTCGGCCAGGACCGTTGTCGGCACGAGGATCGCAACCTGTTTGCCGTATTCGACCGCTTTGAACGCAGCGCGCATCGCCAGTTCAGTCTTTCCGTAGCCGACGTCGCCACAGAGCAGGCGATCCATCGGGCGGATCTTCTGCATATCCTGCTTGATTTCGTCGGCGCCCACGAGCTGATCCGGCGTCGGCTCGTACGGAAATTCGGCCTCGAACTCACGCTGCCACTCTGTGTCGGGTGGATAAGCGAGCCCCTGTTCCGCCTGTCGCGCCGCTTGAACATCGATCAGCTCGGCGGCCATGTCCATGACCGCTTCAGATACTTTGGCTTTTTGCTTTTCCCAGGCTCCGCTACCGAGTCGCGAGAGCTGCGGATGACCATGAAATCCGCCGATGTACTTCTGGATCAGATTGATCCGCGCCGCCGGAACGTGGAGCGTCGCATTCTCGGCAAAGCGCAGGGTGAGGTATTCTTCGGTGCGCCCGTCCTTCGAGATGGTCTGGATGCCGGTGAACTTCGCGATGCCATGCGCGACGTGAACGACGTAATCCCCCACCTGAAGATCCAGAAACGAATCGACCGGGCGGGAGGCAATAATTTTCTTAACGCGCCGGCGCTGTTCGTATCGATGAAACAGTTCGTGATGACCGAGCAGCGCCGTGGGTCGACCACCTTGTGCTTCGCCTTCCCAGACGAATCCGCGATGCAGATAGCCGATGTGGATGCCAATCTTCGGAACCAGTCCCGGGGCGTCCTGGTTGAGCAGCTCGTTGAATCGTTTGACCTCTCCTTCGTTTTCACAAAAGACCGTCACATCATGATCGGTCGCGAGTTCGGAAAGTTCCTTGATCGCCTTTTTTACTTCTGTTTCAAATTTTTGCAGCGATCGGATCGGCAACTCGAAATGGGCCTGCTGTTCCGCGCCGACAAAGCTGGGCATCGAGCCGCTGGTTTCACCGAATTGACTGAGTTCCAATCGCGCAAATCCGGAAGCGTGGCGCAACAACGCAGAGAGCGGATAAATCCCCTTCTGCTCCGCCAATCGGTCGAGATAGCTTTTGGATTGCTCGGCAATTTCCAGCGGAGCCCAGAGAACCACGACCGTCTTGGGATCGAGATAGCTGAAGAGATGAGTTGAGGAACCGGTTTCGGGCAGACTTCCCTTCAGATCCATGATTCGAACGGATGGAAGTGAGCCAGCCGAGCCCAGCGTGTCCAGGTCGAAACGCTTGATCGATTCGAGTTGATCGTCGAAGAAGTCGAGTCGTACGGGAAGCCCGACTTCGTCGGAATCGTTGTCAAAATCGCCTGGCAGATAGATGTCGATGATTCCGCCGCGCACAGCGAAATCGCCGGGCACCTCAACCTGATCGAGTCGGTTGTATCCGTGATCGGCGAGCCAGACGATCAACTTTTCGGCTTCGAGCTTTTGACCGACGGTGAGCGTGCGAATCAGATGTTGCAACTGATCGCTGCTGGGGACCGATTGCATCAACGCCTGGATCGGCGCAATGATCACGGCCGGCTTTTTCTCCTCACCGGACAGGCGAGAGATCAGCCGCATTCGATTGGATGCCTGCTCCTCACTGACCTGACCAAGGCCGCCGCCAAGTTCCAAAGCGGGCAAGGCCTCCGGACGAATGCCGCTGAACAGTTCGATGTCATCGCCAAGGTCATCGGCTTCATCGAGATGTCCGCAAACCAGCAGCACCGGCCGGTCTGTTTCAGCGCGCACCGCCGCCACAACCGCGGCGACCGAGCTGCCCCACAATCCAGAGGCAGTCACCGCGGGGTTCTGATTGAGCGATTGCGCCAGCGCGCGCAGTTGCGGCGCAGCAACAAGCCGCCCGACCGACTCGGGAATCCTCCGTGAGCTCATGTTGGGAGAATGGTAGGAGAGTTAATCGATTCCGTAAAGCGAGCATCCGCCGATCGATCACAGATCGATCGCAACGACCTCATGATCCAATATGGACGCGACCGTAAGGTTCAAGTTATCGCCCGATTGTTCAATCCTGGGAGCTTGTCCACTCACAAGCAATTTCACGCCCTTGGGCTTCACCCCAGCCGGAAGCCTGATCGTCAGCTTCTGCTCCGGCGACGGGATCAGCTCGCGATAGGGAGCTTTGAACATCATCGGGTTGGTCATGTTGACCATGTGAACGGTCATCGACTCCTTCTGCTTCCAAATCGTCACGTCCAGCATCCCCTGCCCAGCCACCTTCACTGGGGGCTCTTCGTTCATTGCCCACTCGATGGCGTTTCGCAGAAGCTGACCATGATCGACCGCGAGGATTTCCCAGAAGGTCCGTTCGATGTCGCCGGGGAAATAGACGACACGGCTCTTGGGACCCATCTCACGAAGATAGACTTCCGGAATGTCTGTATGAGGCACGCGCGGATACACCTCTTCCATCGGCAGATCCGGATAGGACGGTACGCGCGTGAGCGGCGGATTTGGATAGGCGCCGTTCGGTTTCACATCAACGCGTGAAACGGTGTTGATGATTCGGCCGGCATTTTCCAACCCGCGCAGGATCGGATGCTTCGTGGCTGCTTCGATGGTGATGTAGGAATTCTTGATCGCCGTTTCGACACGCCCGTTGTACGTGGCGCCGAATAGGTCCGAGAGCCCAAAGTTCTGCCGACGGTTTCCCTTTTCGTCATAAAGGGATGTTTCAAAGGTCGCCAGCACGCTGCCGCCGCGCGACACATATTGCCGAAGCTGCTCGCACTGGGCATCGGACAGCGCTGCAACATTCGGCAGGATCAGCAGCTTGTAGCGGTCAATGTGCTCGGCATCGAGCAGCTTGTCGTGCGCCATTTCAAACGGAATGCGCGCTTCGACCAGCGCCTGATAGAAACCATCTTCATACGCTGTGACCGATCCATAATACGTTCCGGTCTGCTGCGAATAGACCATCGCGACCCGCGCAAGGTTTTCCTCGTTGCGCAAGTATTTTTCATTACGGAATTGCCAGTCGTACATCTTTTCAACGACCGGCACCCAGCGCTTGTCGTAGACCGCACCGGAGAACTTGGCGACCCAGGGCCGCAGCCCATTGGCAACGCCGTCGGAGAGCCAGATCCGCAATTCAGGCTCGCTGATGACCGAATCCTTCCAGCGATGATCGTCGTCAATGCCAAGGCTGGCGATGCCGACGATCGGCTTTCGGCCAAACGCAGCGCGGAATTCCTTTCCATTTTTGCCATTGGCCCAGGGTGTCATCGTTCCACGGCGCGATTGCCGGTCGGCAAAGAGCGTCGGCGCAAGCTGGCTGATCGTAACCATGTCCAGCGATGTCGATGACCCGCCCCCGGCGTTGGCGATGTAACGGGCGTTGGGGTTGAACTTGCGAATCTCACCATCCCACAAACGCCAAAGTTCAAACAAGCGATGGCTGGTCCACTCGGTGTATTTGCGGTAATTCGGATCGCGCCCTCCACCGCGAGGCAGATCCGCGCCGGAGAAGTCGCGGTAGAGTTTCTTGCACGACTCGCAATAACACATCCCGCTCCCCTGCCAGCGGTTGGTGAAGATGCCGTCGATTTTGTAATTCGACATGATCTCGCGATGCACTTCGGTCATGAATTCGAAGTTGTACGGGCCATACGCGCAGGTGATCCAACGATCGGGTGAGGCATTGTGGCGTCGCTTGTTTCCCTGGGCGTCAATCGCCAACCATTCAGGATGAGCGTTGGCAGCATCGTCGAGAATCGCGTGCGGATCGGTGCGCGCAATCACCATCATGTCCTGCTTGCGACACCCTTCGACCAAGCGGCCGAACGGATCCATGCCGTCCTTCATCGAGATCGCTTTGTGATGGAATGGAATTTTAGTCGGGTAATACGCAACGCAACCGCCGGCGCTGAGGCAGGCGCCGTCGGAATGAGTGCGCTGGAAGAAATCGAGCCACCACTTTTCGTCGTATTGGCCGGGATCGAAATCGTTCTCGACCAGCACCAATTGAATCCAGCGCATCGGCTTGTCGAACAGCGCGGCTGTCGCCGCGGCATTGGCGGCGTCAGCGGGGACACCGGTCTGCGCGCCCAGACGCGCGGTTGCCGCCGTCGCCGCGAGCACGCCGACGGCGCTGAGGAAATCCCTCCGATTCAGTGGCCCGAGGATGGAAGAGGTGTTGCTCATAAAGTTATCTCTCCTTCGCACTTGATCCAGACTGTAAATCCCGCAGAGCGCCGAGATTGTCTCCGCGCGTTAACACAGGACAAATGGGGTAGATCGGGGAACGCAAATGAGCTCTTTCGTGAGATTAAAATGAGAAACCCACTATGTGGAGTTTAATGTAAATCTGGTACGTTGCAGAGACTACTGTACAACCGCGATAGTCGTTTAGGATTTTTTGTATGCCGCCGATGTTACAAGCCGGGGAGTCTTCAGCTACTAACGTGTTGCCCCCTGCCGCTCCCGATATCGATCGCCCGCCGATGTCGATTCCGCCAGCCAATCTCGTCGATCAACTGGATCTGACTTCCAAAATCCCAGCTCTTTACGCAAATCATCGGAAGGCACCCAAATATCGATTTCTTCGTTTGTGTGGCTGGATCCTCACGGGTGTTGCGCTCGGCCTGGATCTGCTCGGCCTGCTCCTGGTGGTGGACGCGGTACGTGCATCCATCGCGGTCAAGGAGACGTTTCTCGGGCAACCTCCTCTTCAAGGCGTTTTGATGGCTGCGGGCGCGGTCGTAACCGGATGCATGCTGCACGTGCTCAGCGGATGTTCAAACATGCTTCGTGAGATAAACCAGCGCCTGCGCTAGCCGCTCATCGTTCGCGACCAACGATTCGTTCCACCTCATCAAACGGCGAAGTCCCGTCAGCCACCAGCTTGTAGGCGGCGTGCGAGAGCTTGAGAAACTTGCCGGTGTTGATGGCTGTGGCGATGTCGTGCATCGTCGGATTGCGCAGAATCACATCGCGCAGCGCATCTTTTACGACCATCAATTCAAAAAAGGCCTGTCGCCCGGCAAAACCTGTCCCCAGGCAACGGGCACAACCCTTGGGTACAAATATTTTGGCCGCCTTGACGTTCGCATCGCCGAGTGCTTGCTGCTGATCCGGCGTGGGATTCGTCGGCTTCTTGCAATAAGGACAAAGCCGTCGCACCAGGCGCTGCGCCAGGACGATGTGCAAGCCCTGAGCAACCAGATACGGCTCGACACCCAGATCCAACAGACGGAAAATCGTGCCGACCGTGTCTTTAGTGTGAACCGTCGAGAAGACCAGATGCCCGGTGATGGCGGCCTGCATCGCAATGCGCGCGGTCTCGGCATCGCGCACTTCGCCAACCAGAAGCACATCCGGATCCTGCCGCAAGACTGATCGCAATAATTGCGAGAACGATCGATCGTGAGCTTCGTCAACGGGAATCTGCGTGACGTTTTCGATTTGAATTTCAACCGGGTCTTCGATCGTTACGACGTTACGCCGCGTCGCTTCGATGCTGCGAACCAGGGCATAGAGCGAGGTCGTTTTGCCGCTTCCGGTGGGCCCGGAGACCAGCACCATGCCCGAATCCTGGCGAATCGCAGCGCCGATCTCCTCGTACATCCAGGCCGGCAATTGGAGATCGGCAATGCGCAGAGGCGCATTGGACGGATCAAGAATTCGAATCACCAGCTTTTGGCCGTGAATGGAGGGAGCAAAGCTGACGCGGTAATCCACCCGGCGCTTCCCCGTTTTGAGCTTGGGCGCGGGCACAACCGAGGCAAAGTGCCCTTCCTGGATTGTGTTCTTGTGTGCGATGTCAATTTCGCTCACCACTTTGACCAGGGTCGTGACTTTAATGCCGATCTGGTTGGGGACCTTCATGACATCGACCATCGTCCCGTCGATGCGCAGACGCGCCTGATAGCCGTCGAGCCGAGGCTCGATATGAATGTCCGAAGCTTTGCTACGGAAACAGTTGAGCAGCAGCAGACGGAACAAATCGACCGGCTCGCGGCGGCCCTTGCCGCGGCCGCCTTTGTTGCCGGCATGGATCATCGCTCCGCGGGCATTAATCAGCTCGATTTCCCATTCGTTGAAAACATGATCCGGCAACGCCTCGGCCAGTTTCTCAAGACCAACCTCGTAATCGGCATCGTTGGGAATGAACGGCACGACATTGCCTTCCCCGTCGGCAACCGATCGATCCACCTCGACCAGGTCCTCAGCCGAGAGCACGTCCACATCACTGGCATCGGCTGGGGGTGCAACGAAGGTCATCTGGGTCGCACCAATGGTGATCTTGTCGTCGGGCGCGAGCACCACCGAAGTCACCAATTGATCGTTCACGCGCGTGCCGTTGCGCGAATCCAGATCACGAAGCACAAAATCGCGGCCGACGCGTTCGACGACGCAATGCACCCGGCTGGATTGAGGTTCATCCAGGACCAGATCGCACTCGGCGTGCCGCCCAATGGTGAGCTTGTTGCCGTTGAGCGGCACTTGTTTGCGAGTGTTTTTAATCAGCAGATGCGGGGTACTCATTCGTCCGTAATCTTAGCAGCTTGAGACCAAAAGATCGAAATCTCAGTTGAAGTGGCGATAGAACTCTGGGCCAATGCGCTTCCTAAACATTGCTGGGCAATCGCAGGTACCATGAAGACGATGATCACCAAACTCGGCGCTGCCTCCTGGAAATTCCAATCCAATCGGGTCGAAGCATACCTGACACAGACCGGCGGGCATCTTGGGCCAATCGCCTTCAAACTCGGCGGCCGAAAGGTCCACCCGCTTTCGGTCGCGCCGTGGGCGGGCGAGAAGCTCGATCCAAAAACGCTTCCCCTGCTTAAGGTTTTGCGAGGGGATTTCTTCTGCTGCCCGTTCGGAGCCAATGCCACCCCGTTTCGTGGCGAGAGCTACCCCGTGCATGGCCAATGCGCCAATGGGAATTGGAACCTTGGATCTATCGAACGCAGCGACGGACAGACCACGCTCACCTCGACTTTCAAGAGTTCGGGCAGCCCGGGGACGATCGAGAAAGTTGTAAGGCTCGTCGATGGACAGACTGTCGTCTACCAGCGGCACACGCTTCAAGGCTGGCATGGGCCGATGCCGATGGGTCACCATCCGATGGTGCTCTTTCCTGATGAGCCAGGCAGTGGACTGCTGAGCTTTAGCCGATTTGAGCGCGGGCAGGTTTATCCCGGAGCTTTTGAACGTCCTGAAACGCGCGGGTATCAATGTCTCAAACCCGGCGCGACCTTTCGCTCGCTCGATCAGGTGCCGATGCTCAATGGCGGACTCGCGGATCTGTCGCGCTATCCAGCGCGGCGCGGTTACGAAGACCTGGTCATGCTCATCGCCGATCCAAACCTGAAAGTCGCATGGTCAGCCGTCGTCTTTCCAAAACAGCGATATGTGTGGTTTGCCCTGCGTGATCCGCAGGTGCTTCGGAACACGGTTCTGTGGATCTCCAACGGCGGCAGGCATTACGGCCCCTGGAACGGGCGACATGTCAATGTCATGGGGATCGAAGACACCACGAGCTATTTCGCGGACGGGCTGGCGGCTTCGGCAACGAAGAATGAGCTGAACCAATCAGGATTTAAGACGGCCGTTTCACTCAATCGCAGACGCCCGACAACCGTGACTCACATCATGGCTTGTGTGCAGATCCCGGCGGGCTTTGACCATGTGGAAGAAATCCTGAGCGGCACCGGCGGCGTCGAACTGCGATCGCGCTCAGGCAAACGCGCCGAATGCGAACTCGATCAGGAATGGCTCTTCACTTCATCCATGCCCAAGCCGCGGGGGAAGCGAAAGTAGGAGTTACTTCTTCTCCGGTTCAAGGAACTTCATCTTGATGTCCTTGTACTGAATCGTCATCGCCAACCCGGTGTGAAGCTGGAGCGCGATCAAGCCGCCTTCGAGCACCGCCTTGGGACTGTCGTCGGTCACATCGCCCATGAGATGTCCGTTGATGGTGATCGTGAAGTGCCGGCCGTTGGCTACGAAAACCAGGTCGTTGAATTCACCATTCGGCGGATGGATGTAGGTCAGCAGCGTCTCGGCTGTTTCCGGGAGCGGATCGTTCTTGCGCTGGTTGTTCGCATCCCAGGTGGTTTTGAATCCACGACCGGCCATGATCCCGCGCTGACCGGCGACGTTGGCTTCATCGTAGAGCCCGCCATCATAGGTTCGGCGAGGCACGGTGTTGATCTGATACCCGCCAACCTTCCACGGATTCGGGCCGCGGGCATCGGGCACAAATTTCGAACGGTATTGAATCCCCGAATCGCCGGTGTCGCTCATCCATTTGTATTTCAAATGCAGTTCAAAATTGGCAAACTTCTCTGGATTCGTCTTGGATTCACTCAGCACTAAAAACGTGTGCTTTGAATTTTCCTTGGTCTGGCTGCCGGTGATCGCGCCATCCTTGACCGTCCAGTAGTCCCCTTCAACGCCTTCCCAGCCGGTCAGGTCTTTGCCATTGAACAACGTGACAAATCCGTCCTTGTCGGGTTGTGGAAGCTCGGCGCGTGCCGGGAGCAAACCAAACGACAAAATCGCAAGCACGCCCAGGACCCATTGGTTTCGCATCGTTCGCTCCTGTATTTCGTTCTTCACTTGGCAAAATCCGGGTGATCCTGCCGACCACCCGATTCGAGATACGCGATCAAGTCCAGAATTTCATCACGCCGAAGCGTGTTGAGCAACCCCACCGGCATCGGCGAAGAGGGAGAAAGCCGTCGCGAGGCGACATCCGATTTCTTGACTTCGACTTTGTCCGGCGTGCGCGGATTGGGCTGCACGACCACTTTTTCATCGGTGTCTTCGAGCAATCGCCCGATGACGATCGTGCTGTTTTTGAGATTCAGCATCGTGTCGGCGAACTGTTCGGAGACGACCTTGGAAGGATCGATGATCGATTCAAGAATATCGCGCCGACGAAAGCGGGCGGAGATCGCGGTGAGATCGGGACCGACGCCGCCGGTCGCCGGGTTCCCGGCCATCGGATGGCACGCGGCGCACTGGGCAATCGTGTAAGCCGCCTGCCCGCGGGCAAAATCGCGAGCTGAGCTGACTTCAGGCATGATTGGATCGAGATCTGCCAGCGTCCATTCGCGAACAAACGCGCGAGGCGTTGCATCGATTTCCGCCGACGCCAGATTCGCCGACGCCGCTGAGACGGCACTGGACAAAGGCACGCCCGGCGCCGTTGCCGGGGCCGCGCCACCACGTCCGCCGCGCCCTCCGCGGCCCACCGGCGCTCGATAGGCCGACAAGACTGGCGCCAACAGCTCCGAATCCGATTCTTCCTTGGTCAAAAGCGCCACCGCTTCACTGCGCATGCGATTGATGAAGCCATTGAAGCTGTTGCCGTTGTTGTATGCGCGCCCGGCTTCATCGAACCAGCGAACCAAATAATCCGGATGCTTCCCGCTGGTTTTGTCCACGTTGAACCAGGTGAAGTAATCGCGGCGCATCTCCGGCGTCCAACCGAGCTTGGTCCCGCGAAGATACGACATATACGCGACTTGCTCATCGATGGTCGGCGCCGTCTGCATGAGCTTGAGCGTCTTGGCCACCGCTCCCGGACTGTTGAGCGCGACCAGGATCTGCCCGAGTTCAAAATTCAGTTCGCGGCTGAAACTCGGATAAAGCGGATCGAGTTCCGAGTTGATTGCCTCGGCCAAATCCACCGTCGGTTTGCCATTGCGACTGATCGTAACTTGAAGTGTGCGCAATTTCTGAAGTTGCAAATTATCGTTGAGCCCCGCCAGCGGAAATTTAGCCAGCGCTTCGATGATCGCCGTGTTGCATTCCTTGCCGCCCACCCGCGCCAGCGCCAGCAGCGCTTCGATGGCCGCTTGTGGATTGGGTTCGCTTAGCGCCTTGCTCTTCCATTGCTCGACAGGCTGACTTTCAATCGCCAGACGCGCGGCATAACGAATGAATCGATCTTCGCTGCTCAGGTACGGCCAAGCCGTCGCGATCGCACTCGCATCCACTTTCCCGTTGAGCGCTTCAAGCTTGTGGCGAATCTCGCGTGCTTCAGCGCCGACTTTGTCATGCGCATCGGCAGCAGCCGTCGATTCTTCGCCGACGTAGGTAACGCGATAGAGGCACGCCTGCGTGCTGCGTCCGCCGATCGTGAAATACATCGCGCCGTCGTCGCCGATGACCAGGTCAGTCACATTGAGCGGAACTTTGCGGGCCGCGTGCAACGATTTGGGCGCAATGAAGTTTTCAACCGTCCCCTGGTAACTCGAGCCGTTGGGCGTGAGATGCACCGCCATCAATCGGCCGTACGTCCAGTCCATGATGTAAAAAGCTTTTTGATATCTGGCGGGGAACTTGGCGCCGTATCCAAAGGCAACACCCGTCGGGGAACCGAGACCGATATTGACCACCGGCGGCAGCGTATCTTCGTAATACACCGGGAATTTTCCATTTCCTCCGCGATAGCCGTAATCGCCACCGGGGATCATATGCACGACGCGCGTCGGTCGATACCAGGGCAGTCCCCAGTCCCATTCCATATCGCTGTCGAAGGCCAGAATCTCACCGTCGGCGTTGAAGGCAATGTCGTAGGTGTTTCGATTTCCGCCGGCGATGATCTCGGGATTCTTCCCGTCAAAATCCATGCGCGTGATCGTGCTCCCCGGCGGTTTTTCGTTGGCCATGAACGTGTCTTCATGGCGCGGGATGACGCGATCGTCGGCGTAATTTCGCAGCGGCGAAGTGGGCAGCGCATCGGCAGCCGGCGGGACCTGATTGCCGTTCATCACATAGAGATGCTTCTTGTCGGGAGCAAGCAGGATCGCATGTGAACCATGCTCACCCGAACCGCGCTGCCATTCGCGAAGCAGCTCGACTGAGCTGTAGCTGTTGTCGCCCTTGGGATCTTTCAGGCGATAGAGCCCGTAAATCTCTTGCGCTCCCCGAGCACCGGCCGTCGCGGGTTGGGTCGATGGCGTCAGAGGACGAGCCGAGCCATCCACATAGAGCGTGTCGCCGACTTCGAGAATCCCCATCGCTTCGCTGACGGGAGTCTTGATGATTTCTTCCTTCTCGAGTTTCCCGGAACTGTCGAGTGTGACGCGGGTGAAGGGCTGACCACGCTGGCCGGTCAGCCAGAGGCGACCCTTGCTGTCCTTGGTCATGTTGATCCACGAGCCGTGTTTGTTGGGATCGGCTTTGAGGACCACTTCAACTTTGAATCCGTGAAGGGTTTGGATGTTGTCCGGAGAAACATCGGCCGGCCCACCGCCGCGTCCACCGCGTCCTCCCGCGGGCGCCGTCGCAGGAGCAGCGCCATCGGCCTGTGCGCGAACGATCGAACACGCCGATAAGACGACGGACAAACAAATCGCAACATGAAAGCGAGCCAGGTTCATGAACTGCTCCTCGTGCCGGGACCCGTGATTCTTACGCTGCCGGGTTCGAGACGTTGATCCGCCAGATGCCGCTCGGATCCCGAATCGACCGGCGGCATGGTACAACTGATCGCCAAGGAATCGAAATCGTGTCGCTCACCCACACACTTGAGGTTGAACATCTCGTCAAACGCTACGGCCAAACCGAAGCGGTGAGAGACATCAGCTTCACCGCACAACCCGGCGAAATCCTCGGACTTCTCGGACCCAACGGCGCAGGAAAGACCTCGACCATCGAATGCATCGTTGGACTGCGCCGTCCAGATGAGGGTCGGATTCTGATCGGCGGCATCGATGCGCAATTGGATTCCGGGCGCGTCAAACAAACGTTTGGCGTTGCCCTCCAGGCGACCCAGCTTCAGGACAAGATCACGCCAACTGAAGCGCTGAAGCTGTTTGGATCCTTTTACGACTCTCCCGCCAGCCCGCGCGCGCTGATCGATCGTTTTGCGCTGACGGAAAAGGCTGATGCGCCGTTCCAATCTCTTTCGGGCGGACAACGGCAGCGCCTGGCGTTGGCGCTGGCATTCGTGAGCAACCCGCAGGTTTTGTTTCTCGATGAGCCGACGAGTGGGTTGGATCCGCAGGCTCGCCGGGAGCTGCATGCGTCGATCCTTCGCATGCGCGAGGAAGGACGAACGGTCGTTCTCACAACGCATTACATCGAGGAAGCCGAAACGCTTTGCGATCGCGTGGCGATCATTGATCAAGGCAAGATCGTCGCGATCGGATCGCCGGCGGAACTAATTGCGCGATCCTCGGCACTGGCCGTGATCTCGGTCAAGACATCCAGGAATCTGGATCGCACGATGCTTGAAAAACTCCCGCGTGCGCAGCAGATCGAGACGACCGGCCAATCCACAACAATCAAAAGCTCCAATGCAACGGCCACCATGATCGAGCTCTTGCGCATGCTCGAGCAATCGGGGACCGAGCCGATCGATCTGCAGCTTCGTCGTCCGAGCCTGGAAGATGTTTTCATCGAACTGACCGGATCGAGCTTGCGCGACTGAGTTATGCGAGGATTGGTTCAACATTTTCTGCTCACGTTGAAGCTGAACTTTCGCTCGCTTCAAACCGTCGCGTATGGATATTTCGTGCCGCTCTTCTTTCTCATCGCATTTGGCACACTCTTTCGATCGGGCAAGCCGCCGCTCGTGCGGGAGATGGGGCAATTGCTCACGATCACAATCCTCGGCGGCGCCTGCTTCGGAATGCCGACGGCGATGGTCGCAGAGCGCGAGCGCGGTGTCTGGCGACGTTACCGCCTTCTGCCGACGGCGCTTTCCGGAATTGTGCTCAGCACCATGATCGCTCGATTCGTCCTCGTCCTGTCAGCGGGGATTTTGCAGGTTTTCCTGGCCCGCGCGATTTACGGCACGACGTTTCCACAGCATCCGATTCAAATGCTGATCTCGTTTGTCTTCGTCAGTTTCGCATTTCTCGGGATGGGCCTGGTCATCGCGATGGCTGCCGAAAATGTCCCGGCGGTCCAGGCGCTGGGGCAGGCAATTTTCCTCCCCATGATCATTATCGGCGGCGTTGGTGTGCCGCTGCGAAATCTCCCCGACTGGGCTCAGCATGTCACCCTCTTTTTGCCCGGCCGTTATGCCGTCGAAGCGTTGCAGGCCTGCATGGATGAGCGTGGACTGGGAACCGAGCTCTTCGCGCTGGTTGCATTAACCGGCATTGGTACGGCGGCCTGCATCGCGGGAACAAAACTTTTTCGGTGGGACGTCAGCGAAAAGATTCCCGTTCGAAGCGGCAGCTGGATTGCCGCGGCTCTACTGATGTGGTTCGCGGTTGGACTCCTGGCCGAATCCACCGGACAGCTTCGAACTCCCGAACGAAGCGTTACTGAAAACCCTCTTGTTGTGGCGGCGACCAATCCCACGTCGCAGCGGATCGGCGTCCCATGGGAAGCAATGACCCGCGTCCAGGCCGATGCGGTGAGCTACGATGATCTCCCCGGCGATCGCGAAACCGAACTGCCTGTCGCAGCCAATCTTGACGAGCTCAGCGACGAAGAAATGAAACGGCTCGAAGGACTCCTCACCTCATTCTACAATTGGGACCCAGCCAAGACCGATGATCCGGCCCAGCGCGTACGCAACCTGCTGAGCATCGCGTCCATCACCGACCTTGCGGCCGACCCGCTCGAGGGGGCGATCGCATATTCGATCTTCAAACGAATTCAGGATGAAATCCCCAAAGAGCAGTTGATCCAGATCCTGACCTGGATCATTCACGACCCCGACGCCGGCAAAGCGATTACCGACATCCAGGAGCTGGACATCCTCACCAAGCCCAGTGAAGCCGACGTTCGGACGCGCACGATGATGTATTCAAAAAAGCTCCTCTACCGCGTCCTGCACGGCAAACCTCCACCCATCCCGGCAAATTAGCGCGACACATTTTCCCATCTTCCAGACTTGGCACTGCTCAGCACCGCGTCGCAGACGCGCTGGGTTTCCAGCGCATCGCGGAACGTCGGACCGGCGGGTTTGCCATTGCCGAGACCTTCGATGAAGTCGGCAACCTGATGCACAAATGAGTGCTCGTAACCGATCTGCAATCCTGGTACCCACCAGTGTTTCATGTAGGGGTGGTCGCCATCGGTGATATGGATCGAGCGCCAGCCACGCAGCTGGCTTTCATCTTTGTAGTCGAAGAATTCCAGGCGATGCAGGTCGTGCAGATCCCATGCGATCGAGGCGTTTTCCCCGTTGATTTCAAAGGTGTACTCGGCCTTGTGCCCACGGGCGTAACGCGTCGATTCAAACGTCGCCAGCGAACCGTTGGAGAAATGCGCGAGGAACGAACAGGCATCATCGATGCCGACGGGTTCGACTTTTCCGGTGAGATTGTGCTGGCGCTGCTTGATGAACGTTTCGGTCATCGCGGTGACGTCCTTGACCGACCCGTTGAGCCAGATCGCGGTGTCAATGCAGTGCGCGAGTAGATCGCCGGTCACACCACTGCCGGCGGCGCCGACATCGAGTCGCCAGAGACCCGCGCCGCCCTGCGGAAGCTGTGGCGAAATGGTCCAATCCTGCAAAAACTTGGCGCGGAAGTGAAAGATCTTTCCGAGACGTCCCTGATCAATGAGTTGTTTCGCAAGCGTCACCGCGGGAACCCGGCGATAGTTGTACCAAACTATGTTCGGCACTTTTGCGCTCTCAACCGCGCGGGTCATCTCTTCGCCCTCAGCCGTGTTCATCGACAGCGGCTTTTCACAGAGAATCATCTTCCCCGCCTTGGCAGCGGCAAGCGCTATCTCCTTGTGCGTATTGTTCGGCGAGCAGATATCGATCGCATCGATGTCCTTTCGCTCGATCAGTTTCTTCCAGTCGGTCTCAATCGATTCATACCCCCACTGATCCGCAAATGGTTTGACCTTGGCGGCATCACGCCCACAGGCGGCCTTGAGGACGGGTTTGTAAGGAAGATCGAAGAAGTTATTCACCTTCCGATACGCATTGGAATGCGCCCGCCCCATGAACCCGTAGCCGATCATGCCGATGTTGAGAGGTTTGATTGCCATGACTGTCTTTTACCTCGTGGAGCAATATTCGTTCAAGAAAGGGTTAGCTTGCCCATCCCGCCGGGGCCGCCACCCCCGCCAAAACTTGTCCACTGAGGATCATCGTTTGGAAGTCCAGCTGATTGCAGCGCTTGGGCCAACACCCATTGGCGCGCTTTGAAAAAAGTGGGAGATTTCGGGAACTTTTGGGACATTTGGGTTCGTTTCGCATTCTGATCTCCCCCGCTTAGCCGGGCGGCTAAGCGGGCGCGCAATGCACCCCTCTATAGATCCCCCACGATTGCGCGCGCCGCATACGGCGCGCGCAACAGTCCTTTAGAAATCTTCAAAAAGTCCCGAAAAACAACGGAAAATAAATTGAAATCCGACAGGATTGTCGTAACTCCTTTTGCGCGCAACGGCCGGCAACCTTTCACTACAATGGTCTTACGAAACGCCGCGTAACAACGAAGGTCCGGCGGTCTTGCTGGAAACAGAAAACGCCGCATGGTGGAAATGATGCAATATTTCCCTTGATCTTCGTATGCAACGGGTCGAAACGGATGAGGAGGCAAGGCTCAGTGGATCGAAAACGAAGGGTTTGGAGCAAAGCGAGTTGGAGGCCTCATGAAGCGGATGACAGTCGGTGCGGCGATGATCTGGAGCCTGTTGGCGAGCGCCGCTTTTGGCCAGCACGGAACGATTGGGCCGATTGACTTTTTTGGTTACCAGGGGTTGGACGTAGCCAAGGTGCGGGCGGCGCTGCCGGTGCACACGGGAGATCGACTCAGCAATCAGACCAAGGCGCAGATCGAAGCGGCTGTCCTGGGCATCATCGGCAAGAAGCCGACAGGCGTTGCCGAGCTTTGTTGCGACCAGCAGGGGCGTACGCTGATCTACATCGGACTTCCCGGAGGCACTTACAAACCGATTCGATTGAATCCGGCGCCGCAGGGAGCAGACACCCTGCCTCCAGAAATCGTGAGCCTCAATGACCGGACCGGCGACGCGCTCTCCGCAGCGGTTCAAAAAGGTGGAGTTGCCGCGGAAGAGGACGATTCACAGGGATATGCCCGGTGCAAAGATCCTGCTACGCGGGCCCTGCAACTCCAGGAGCGTGCCTGGGCCTTGGAACATTCAGCCGAGGTGCTCACGGTATTGCGATCTTCCTCCGATGCGAAACAGCGCCAGGTGGCCAGCGAGGTTTTGGGGTATGCACGGCAATCGCACGAGCAGATGGCCGCCCTGGTGCATGCCTCGAGCGATCCCGATTGGATCGTGCGCAACAATTCCACCCGGGCGCTGGGTGTCCTGGTGCGCTCGAATCCTCTGCTGGCAACCGAAATCGAGCCGGACACGTTTATTGCGATGCTGGGCTCGGGAGATTGGAGCGACCACAACAAAGCAGTCGCGCTCTTGGATGCGATGACATTGGGGAGGGATCCAAAGCTGCTGGCGAAGATTCGCCAGGAAGCGCTTGAGCCGCTGATCGAGATGGCGACATGGACCGAAGCGCCCCACGCCTTCAGTGCGCGGCTGGTGCTCGGGCGCGTCGGCGGAATTCCGGAAGAAAAGCTCCCGTTAATGGCATTCACGGGGCCGGTCGATGAGATCGTGGCGGCGGCAAGGGGGAAGTGAGAACAATTTCATTCTCGTTTCTCAAGTCCCCGCTCCAGCGACGAGCTGATCCACGGTTACTTCTGCTTTCGTAGCCAGAAGCTCAGCGCCCACCCCATGAACCCGTAGCCGATCATAGCCGCCGCGGCTAAGCGGGCGCGCAATACGTCCCTCTATTGATCCCCCACGATTGCGCGCCCCGTTACCCTCATGCTACGGTTGACATGTAGTCCCGTGCTCATTGCAATGGTATCCATGGGGTTCTGGGGCAGGCTACTGAAGCGTAAGAGCGCAGCAAATTCTGCGGGGCAGGATTCATCGGCAACGACGCCCGGCCCTGCATCTCCGACGGTCCCCGCGCCGGCACCCGAAGTACAACCACCCCCGAGTGCTGCCGCCACGGCTGAGACTGTCGCTGGGGCGAACATCATTCATGTGCTTGACCAGTTTGGCCGGCAACTTGAAGTTCCTCGCGATGAGTGGCGAGATCACGTGCTCCTCCCCAACATTCGTACAGCCTGGGACAAACCGGACGAGCTTTACCACATCCTCGTGTCGGCAATCAATGATGGGTTCGAGAAGGAAATTCTGAGCGCGGCCGAACAACTGTATCGCATTGATCCCGATCGCCACCGCGCCACTACGATCTGGGGGCATGTCCTGATCACTCAAATGCGACTGGATGAAGCAGTATGCGTTTTTCGCGATTACATCGACGCACATGAGGAAAGCAGCTTTATCTGGACGCAATATGCCAAAGTCTTTTGGAAACGGGGAGAGCTGGATTCAGCGAAAACAATGACCTGGCGTGCGCTCGAGGTGGATCCAAATAACGAGCATGCACTGCAATGCTATCTGCATTATGTCCGGTTGAAGGATGGTGAAGCTGCGGTTCTTCGGGAGACCCAGCGGGTGGCACGTCTTCCTGGAAGCTGGCGAGCTCCCCTTTTTATCGCACGGGCGGCGCTGGAGGCGAACGAACTTCGGGAGGCACTCGCTTCGTACGAAAGAGCGATCTCAATTGCACCCAGGCCTGTCCCAGCTGATGTGTTGACGCAGATCACTTGCGATTTGGGAACGCGTGGCCACATGCGCGAGTCACTTAAGTTGGTCACACCCCATTTCAATCTCGACGTTCATGGATTGCCTGTGGGAAACAATTTGATCCGTGCCTATTTCGATCTTCAGCGATACGAAGAGGCGAGGGAACTTCTGGAGAGAATGTATCGCGTCGGACGAAACGATTGGAAGCCGACACTGGATTACTGGGACTCCGAACTAACAAAGGTTGTTCAGCCATCCTCCACAACCCTAGAGGCGCCACCGGAATTGGAGGCACTGATTATTGAAGGACCTGTTTGGGCAACGTTCGATTCAGGCCATGACGAATTCGTGGCCGACAAATCGGAGCGTACTCCATTTGCTTCCTTCTTCGCGAGTTCCCTCCACGTCCCGGCTGACGACCCGGCGATCGATGCGATCGTGGAATCCGCAGGTCGTTTTGGTCGCGCGCTGCCGTTGTTCTTGGCCGAGCAGGTCTTCTTCAATACCGAGTTGCGATCCTGCACGATCATTGCCCAGGCAACGGGCCATAAACACGGCTTCATTGTTTTTGGCGGCCCAGCGCCGGATCGGAATGCGATCCAATCAGCTATATCGGCTCGGCGGGAGACTCGATTTGTAATTGCTTCTCATCTGCAAGCTTCCTCAGCGTCCTGGAAGCTGGACGTGAGAATCATCCGAACCGCCGATGCATCGCTCATTAAGACACTCATCACCGAATTTGACCCAATCGAGCTGCATAATGCGATCCCCAAATTGAGCCGTGAAATCCTTGCGGCGCTGATCGAACTCGGAGGAGTCCGAACAGAGACTGCACCAGAATTTTATTCTCCGCCGGATGGCGCAGCATTTGGAAATTATCTTCTGCGTCTCGGACAACTTCTTTCGACGCGCACAACTAAAGGAGTGATCGATGCTGAGCAGTTTCTGCTGCTCCCTCGCGAAATTGTCGATGGCAATTTGCAACTGTGTGTGTCACACCCATCCAATGCAACTGTCCGGATCGTACTCGCCAGGACAATCCAAGGCATGAAAGCCGTTTTTCCCGAGTTGATCGCCGAGTTTCACGACAAGCTGGTATTGCTTCAGGAAAAGTATCCCATTGAAGGATCGCTGGGACATCGAATCCAAGAAATCTTTGACGACGTTTTGACAAAGCAAGCTTAGGGCACATCGCATCTCAACGGGGCGCAACGTACTCGAACGCATTGTCTGTGTCCGAAGCGAGTTACCGATTTACTTCGCTTCTACCCACCCATGCTGCTCGCGCACCTTGATCATCGCGCCCAGCACATCGTTCCACGTTTGCGGCTTCATCATCACTTCATTGGGGAACATGCAGCCGTCCCAGCAGATGTGACGCATTTTCTTTGTGACCTGTCCCTTTTCATCGCGTAGCCAAAAGCCCGCGTGCCTGGCGATATTTAGCTTGCCGTTGGGATCGTTGGGCAGGCAATGTCGGCCGGTCTTGTCGTGGGAGCCCTGGCCTTTCACTGTTGCGTCATTCTGGGCGACGTGGAAATCGATCGTCCAGGGGCGCAGTGCTGTCGTGAGTTTCTTCAAGGCTTCATCGAGATCGGCTGGGTCCATCCAGTTGAAGTTGGCGGGGAGCAGTGCATCCTCGGGCGCATTGTAGCCCATCGTGTAGAGCAGAGTGTGGGCCATGTCCGCCTGAAAGCCGAGCGTTTTGGGACGATTGACCATCTCAAGAAGCTGGACCATCCGCTTCCAGGAGTGCATGCCGCCCCAGCAGATTTCGCCCTCAGCGGCGAGCCGCTCGCCAAAGCTGTCGGCGACATCGCAGGATTGTTTAAACGTCTCGGCGATTTTCTTTTGGTTGCCTTCGGGATCCTTGGACCATTCTTCGGGGCTGGTGGCCGAGTCGATGCGGACCACGCCGGTGTTGCGAATGCCTAACTCACGAAGCTTTTTGGCGATGCGACAGGATTTGCGAACCTGTTCGACGAATTGTTTGCGATCCGATTCGGAACCCATCGCAGACCCGCCACCAGTGGGCGGCCAGACCGGGGCGACAAGCGAACCGACCGCCAGTCCGCGCTTGCGAATCCGATCCGTAAGTCTTTTCAAATCGTCATCGGTGGAGTCAATGCTGACGTGCGGATCGATCAGGAAGAGATCGATGCCATCAAACTTTACGCCGTTAACGTTGGCGCTGGTCGTGGCATCGAGCATCTGGTCGAGGCTAAATGGCGGTTCGGAGTCAGGACCCTTGCCAACAAGTCCAGGCCAGGCGGCGTTGTGAAGCTTGGGGTAATTGTTTGCGCTGTTTGCCATGGTTTGCTCCACTGAATGAATGTTCGCTGTTACGAAATCAAAACCCACGGATGGCGATCCGTGGGCTTTATTGATACCAACAACTCATACTCGCGGCGAGAACAAACGTCGCCGCGCGTTTCTAGAAAACTGGTTCATAACTTCACGTTTCCAACGTATTTCAATTCCGGCGCGTCGGGATTCACCTCCGGACCGAAGTATCGCAGCACCACCAGCGGCTCGGTACTCGACGTGTTTTCGTACGTCACACCAGCAAGCGCGGCTGACTCGGTGACGAAGACCTCGTCTTCCGTCAGCTCGTAAAAGCCAATCATCTTCGGGCTGCTCAACCGCATCTTGTTCATGCGGCCTTCACCCTGAACGCAGATGATGCTGTTGGCCCCTTTATCTTTGATCACGCATTTGGCACCGGGATCGACGGTGAGTTCCTTGGCGCTGAAAAGCTGCTCGCCGCGAACTCGGCCGTAGGTGATCCATTTGTCGATCCAGCCATCCTTGCTCGTATTCTCGGTGGCGATGGGTTCTAGATAGTGGTTGGCTTTGAAATTGGGATCGACGTTGGCGTCCCAGTCGAGCTGTTCGACGATGAAATCGAGATCCTTGTGCTTCTCCTTGGGCATGTCTTTGACAAGCAGCGCCCAAGGGACTTCGCGCCCTTCCACAAGAGATTGATACATTCCAAAGACATCGCTGCCCCACTGAGGCTCGTAGGTGCAAAGCGAACCGGGCGCATGCAAAATGCTTGGCCCGATCAGCCAGCCGCTGCCGGGTTTGAGACGATAGGCCTGCGAAAGATCGAGGATGCCGTTGTCGCCTTTGTTCCAGTCTTCAAGACATTTTCGAACTTGCGCCTTGGTTGTCCCCGGATTCAATCCCATGAATGTGTAGGGGAAATTGTTGCCTACATTGTTGTGTTGTGGCGGGAAGTAGTAGCTTTCGGGCTTGCCTTCCTGTTTTACCAAGGCAGCCTGCTCACGGGATTGGTGCATGTGATGGGGGATCGGGCCCATATTGTCGAAGAACTTGGAATAGACCGGCCATTTCTTGTATTTGCTCCAGATTGCGTTTCCGATGATCTGTGATCCGAGTTGCTCAACGGCATCGCGGAGAGTTGCTCGCTGGTTGTCAAAAACGACATAACTCAGGCCCTCGTCGTGGGTTCGATTGTCGTTCGCCGCCGGCGTGGTCGAGCCAAACCAGCGTTCGTCGATGCCGCCACGATTGAGCCCAAAAGCATACAAATCCTTCGGATCGAGCTTTAAGCGACGACCTGGCTGGAGAAACGATCTGGGCACCCAGCATGGCGCCAGTCGCAATAAACCCCCTCCGTTCTCCAAAGCGCCTTCGATGAAGGGCTTGACCTGACTGGTGAGCGTCTTGAGTTGTTGTATGGAGCGTGGCATGCCGCGGATGATGCTCCGGCGTCGCCGCCGCGTCAATTTGCGTAAACGGGGATGGCGGATTTTTTTTATAAATAGAAGGAGGGATCAGGCTGGTAGCCCCTCCCTACCAACCTGTGGTAGTTTCCAACTTCTCCTATCCCTTATGCGCCACAAATCCAGCCCAAGTGCAATTCCCCTACAATCGCCACACGGAAACGAACCGGACGGATTTCTCTTGAAACGTTTGATTCTTAGAGCGATACTGCAAGTTGGCAGAGGAGTGGGACCGCTTGAGTTTGGGTAGATGGCCCGATACACTGCTTGCCAATTCATGGGTTTGCGGAGTGAAAGTTTCACATTTTAGCAATACGTTTGCTCTCGGGAAGGTCTGAGAAAGTTGCATTCCTGATCCACACGTCGTGCGATCCGTGGGCGTACTTTGTTGTATGGATCGCGCACCTGTCTACGTGAGGGTGGGAATTTCAAGGCCGATGTTTCATGTTCGCGTCTCGGCTGCTTTCTCCGACTTGAGTTCCACTCGATGGGCTAAGAGGTTTGACACATTGGGTTGAAGTTTGGTTCGTGACTACAAGTTAGGAGTGCAGGACAAATGCCAGCGTTCACGCCATCGCGTCGCGGTTCTCGTTCACGTCGCCTGTCCAATCGAACCTCTACGCCTGTAGCGCTTGCTGTGTTGCGCGCTGCGGTCAAGCCGGTCTTTGAACAACTCGAAGAACGTCGCTTGATGACCACTGTCTGGGTGAACGACAACTGGGTCGTGACCAGCGACACCGGAGCGCCCGGTCTTTCCCCTGGCGACACTGTTGCCAACACTGGCCTGGGCGACGACAGCTCCGTCGCCGGCAAGATCTTTGGCACTGACGCGTTTGCCAGCATTGCCAGCGCGCACACCGCCGTCGTCGATGGTGATGTCGTCCATGTCATCTCCGGCACGTATTCGACCTCGACAACGATCACTAAGTCCATCACCCTCGAAGGTGATAACGCCGCAATCAATCCGATCACTGGCACGCGCGTCGGTGAATCGATCCTCAGCGCGTCCGATGGCTCTTTGACTTTGAACATCGCCGCTCCAAGCGCGGTCGTAAAAGGGTTTACCATCCGCGACGCATCTGCTTCTGGCGGTGTGGGCATCAACATCACCGGGGGCTCGGGCTTCACGATCCAGAACAACATTATCACGCAGAACTCGATTGGTGTGTTAGTCGGCGGCGTTGGCAACTTCACCATCAGCGACAACCTGATCTCGAGCAACAACCGCGCAGGAACCCCCACCGGCCAAGGCGTAAGCGTTGGTGCCAACACCGGAACGGGCACGATCGTCCGCAACCGCTTCACCGGCCACAACGCTGGCGCAACGACGGGCGCTCTCACCCTTGCGGGCTCCAGCAACGTTACAGTCGGTGGCGCTCTCGTGACCGATGGCAATACCTTCGACAACAACTCGGTGGCCATCCGCGTCAGCGGCAGCAGCACCGGGATTGTCGTCCGCAACAACAACCTCAACACCGGCACCGCCAACGTCTTGGATCTGGCGATGGAATCCGGCGCGTCGAGCTTGTCCACCTTCTCCGGCAACGCCTTCGGGGCATCGGGAACGTACATCAATTACACCGGCAGCGGCGAACTCAACGCGACGGCCAACACCTTCGGCGGAGTCGATCCGGCACTCGGCGCGACGACCCTCGCCCAGCAGTTTGCCATCGTCAACAAGATTGAAGACGTGATCGACTGGCCAGGTCGAAGCCTGGTCCGCACCAAAGCGGGGCAGGTCTATGTGACCGCCGCCAGCGCAGTCACCAACGCCGGCGCCGTGCAGCGCGGGATTGATGCCGCCGTCGCGACCAACACCGTCCGCGTTCAGAATGGGAATTACACCGAACAGCTCAGCATCAACAAGGCCTTGACTCTCAGCGGTGAAGGCAGCTCGACTGTGATCTCCTCGCCGGCTTCCCTGGCGACTCAGTTTGTCACCAGCAGCAACAACAAGCCGGTCATTTATGTCACCGGGACCTCCGCCGGCAACATCAATAACCTCAAGGTTGACGGCCTGGGTCTAGGCGACACCAACAACCGCATCGAAGGCATCGCGTATTACAACGCCGGTGGCACAACCGACGCGGTCACGATTGTTGGCATCCGCCACTCGCCGTTGAACGGCGTTCAAAATGGCGTGGGCGTGGTCGTTTTCAACGACACCGGGACCAACACCGTCAACATCACCAACAGCTCCATCAGCGACTACCAGAAGAACGGCATCGCCGCCAACGGCACTGGTCTTACGGTCAACATCACCGGCAACGTGATTACCGGCGCAGGCAATACCCTCCTCATTGCCCAGAACGGGATTCAGGTTGGCTTCGGCGCAATCGGTCACATCAACGGCAATAACGTCAGCGGCAACATGTACAGCGGCGGCGCCGGCGGTATGGATCCGATGACCGCCACGCAGTCCGTTGGCATCCTGCTCTTCGGCGCCGAAGACGGCACGACCGTGGGTACGAACACCGTCAATGGCAACGACATCGGCATCTACAGCCTCGGCGGCGTGATCAGCATCACCGGCAACATCCTTGGCAGCACCTCTGCCAACCGCTACGAAGGCATCGTCGTCGATGAAAGCACGACAACAATCACCGGCAACACGATCACCGGCGGAAACGTCGGTATCGATGTGATTTCGTTCACCACCGCCGATGGCGCGCTCGGTGACTCCAATGCAATTATCGCCGGCAACACAATCTCGGGCGCCTTGGTCGGCGTTGGGTTCATCGACGCCGATCCGACGGGCGATGGATATCAGCCGATCGCCAAGCTCTCGGGCAACGATCTGCGCAGCAATACCGTCGGCATTCATGTCCAGGACGGTGCAATCGTCGACGCAGGCTCAGATCCCGCAGACGCCAACCCGACCGGCCTCACTGCCGCAACGGGTTCCAACGATCTGCGTGGGTACACCGGTACGTCCGGCAATTATGCGATCGAAAACCTGAATACGGTTGCCGGCTCGCAGCCCAACGTTCTGGCTCGCCACAACAACTTTGGCACCTTCAGCGCGGCGGCGATGGAGACCATGGTGTATGATGACACGGATAACGCGGGCACCAGCACGCAGGTCCTGTTTTACCCGCCGAGTCCCGTTCCGACGGTTGTCTTCGTCGATGACGACTGGACCGGTACGACCGTCGGCACCGATGCTGATGGCGCCGGCGGCGGGTCGCTAGGGAATGGAAACGCTTTCGGCTACGACGAGTTTGCCAACATTCAGGACGCGATCGATGCCGTCGCCAGCGGTGGAACAATCCTGGTCTACGGCGGCACCTACACCCAAAACCTCAACGTTAATAAGTTTGTAACCATCGACGGCTCCGGCAGCGGTAATACCGCCGGCGTCGACACGATTGTGAACGGCACGGGAAATCTGATCACGCTCGCTGCCAGCGGCGCCTCCGCCGGGAGCCGTCTGATCCTCAAAGACATGCGGGTCACCGGCGGGACTCATGGTGTCTGGGTGAACTCTGCAGTGTCGTTCATCACCCTGGACAACCTCTCGTTGACCGGGCTCAGCGGCTCGGGCATCGAGGTTCAGACCACCGGCGCCATCAATGACCTGGTGCTGAACAACCTCAATGTCAGCAACAACGACATTGGCTTGCGTGTTTCCACCGGCGGTTCGATCACCAACATGAACGTGACCGGCACCACCAGCTTTAGCGGCAACAACTACGGCGTCTACACCGCCGCCGCCAGCGCCTCGACCACCAATCAGAACAACTTCAACAACATCACCTTCACCGGCACCAGCATCACCAACAACGTGTTCAAGGGCCTGTACCTGGAGAAGCTGAACAACGCCAGCTTCAGCGGCATCACCGTCAGCGGCAACGGCACCGGCGCTGCCAGCCCCGCCGGCGTGGACATCAACCTCAAGTACGGCACCTACAGCAACATCGCCTTCAGCGGCGTCAACAGCTTCAACAACAACGGCAACGGCGATCCGACCAACGGCATCAGCCTGGCCATCAAGGCCCGCAACGATGCCCCCAGCTACAACACCAATCCCGCCAGCTTAAGCAACCTCTCGCTGGCCGGACTGACCATCAACAACAGCCCGATCGACCTGTACCTGGGCAACAACATCGCTCTGGCTTCCTTGAGCTTCAGCGGCGTGGTGCTCCAGGGTGGCGCCGGCCGCACCGGCCTGGTGGTCGACAACCTGCCCAGCGGAACCCTGAGCCTGAGCAATATCAGCTTTGCCTCCTCGCTGGCCCGCTATATTGTCAACGTCAGCCCCACGACCCTCACCGCCACCGGCGCGACCTTTGCCGGGGTGCTGGGCAGTTCGATGAACACCGTGCAGAGCTATGCCGCGGTGGACAAGATCGTCGATGGCGTGGACCTGGGCGGAACCAATGGCCTGGTCCGCACCAAGACTGGCAACATCTACGTCACCTCCAACAGCTTCTTCAGCCCCGCCACCACCAGCGCTGACATTCAGCGGGCGATCAACCTGGCTGGAGTCAGCGGCGATACGATCCGCATCCAGACCGGCAGCTACGTGGGCAATGTCTCCACCGCCGGCAAGGCCGTGGTGCTCTCGCCTGGCGATGGACCGGGCCCGGGCCGCATCGACATTACCGGCACTTTGACCCTGGATTCCAACGACACGCTGGAGATCGAACTCAACGGCACCAGCGCCTTTAGCACCTACGACAACTTCGTCGTCAGCGGCAACGTCGTTTTGGGCAGTGCGATTTTGAACTCCACCATCGGCGGCGGCTATACCCCGATCTTTGGCGATGTCTTGACGATCATCGACGGCGGCGGGACCGTCACCGGCACCTTTGTCAACACCAGTGCGGCCAACCTGCCCGATGGCGCGCTGATCAATCCCACCGCCCAGAAGTTCCGCATCGATTACGATCGCCCGGCCACCGGCGATGTCTCGGTGGTCCGCAACAGCCCGCCCACCGCCGTGATGGGTGGCCCGTACAGCACTTCTGAAGGCAATGGCATCAGCTTCAATGTCTCCGGCTCAACCGATCCGGATGCGAGCCTGGGCGATTCGATCCTGACCTACGGCTGGGACCTGGACAACAACGGGGTGTTTGAAAAGTTCGGTGCTTCGGTCAGCTACACCTACGCCGAGCTTGCGGCCCTGGGCCTCTCCGATGGCGGTCCGACCTCCAGCACCACACGCGTGGCACGCGTGCGTCTGACCGACAACCAGACCGAGTTCACCGTCGGATCGGTCAACTGGGTCATGAACAACGTCGCTCCCACCATCGCCGTCAGCGGAGCAGCGACTGGCATTAATACAGTTCCTTATTCCTTCACCCTTGGCGCCGTGACTGATCCGGGTCCCGACACTGTGACCAACTACCGCGTCTTCTGGGGTGATGGCAACTTTGATGTCTACACAACCAATGGCGTCAAGTCGCACACGTACTCGGACCCTGGCAATTACACCATTCGTGTCGACCTTCGCGACGAGGACAGCAACCCCGGCTACTTCAACAATGTCGGCTCGGCCGTTGTCAACATCCTCCATATCCCGCCGAACGAAGTTTGGGTCGACGACAACTGGGTCGGAACGACGACCGGCAGCGACGCCGATCTGGTCAACTCCGACAATGGCACGGAATTCGGCTACGACCAGTTCGCCACCATTCAGGATGCAATCAACTCGACGTTGAACAACGGCGGCACGATTCACGTGGCCGCGGGAAGTTACGCCGAGAATCTCTCCCTCAGTCGCTGGCTCATCATCGATGGCGCCGGCAGCGGGTCGAATACCTCGGTTGATACCGTGATCACGCCGGCTTCGGGCAATGTGCTGACCCTCAGCGGCAGCGGCAGCTCGACCAGCAACCGTCTCGTCTTCAAGGACGCTCGCATCACCGGCGGGACTCATGGTGTCTGGGTGAACTCTGCAGTGTCGTTCATCACCCTGGACAACCTCTCGTTGACCGGGCTCAGCGGCTCGGGCATCGAGGTTCAGACCACCGGCGCCATCAATGACCTGGTGCTGAACAACCTCAATGTCAGCAACAACGACATTGGCTTGCGTGTTTCCACCGGCGGTTCGATCACCAACATGAACGTGACCGGCACCACCAGCTTTAGCGGCAACAACTACGGCGTCTACACCGCCGCCGCCAGCGCCTCGACCACCAATCAGAACAACTTCAACAACATCACCTTCACCGGCACCAGCATCACCAACAACGTGTTCAAGGGCCTGTACCTGGAGAAGCTGAACAACGCCAGCTTCAGCGGCATCACCGTCAGCGGCAACGGCACCGGCGCTGCCAGCCCCGCCGGCGTGGACATCAACCTCAAGTACGGCACCTACAGCAACATCGCCTTCAGCGGCGTCAACAGCTTCAACAACAACGGCAACGGCGATCCGACCAACGGCATCAGCCTGGCCATCAAGGCCCGCAACGATGCCCCCAGCTACAACACCAATCCCGCCAGCTTAAGCAACCTCTCGCTGGCCGGACTGACCATCAACAACAGCCCGATCGACCTGTACCTGGGCAACAACATCGCTCTGGCTTCCTTGAGCTTCAGCGGCGTGGTGCTCCAGGGTGGCGCCGGCCGCACCGGCCTGGTGGTCGACAACCTGCCCAGCGGAACCCTGAGCCTGAGCAATATCAGCTTTGCCTCCTCGCTGGCCCGCTATATTGTCAACGTCAGCCCCACGACCCTCACCGCCACCGGCGCGACCTTTGCCGGGGTGCTGGGCAGTTCGATGAACACCGTGCAGAGCTATGCCGCGGTGGACAAGATCGTCGATGGCGTGGACCTGGGCGGAACCAATGGCCTGGTCCGCACCAAGACTGGCAACATCTACGTCACCTCCAACAGCTTCTTCAGCCCCGCCACCACCAGCGCTGACATTCAGCGGGCGATCAACCTGGCTGGAGTCAGCGGCGATACGATCCGCATCCAGACCGGCAGCTACGTGGGCAATGTCTCCACCGCCGGCAAGGCCGTGGTGCTCTCGCCTGGCGATGGACCGGGCCCGGGCCGCATCGACATTACCGGCACTTTGACCCTGGATTCCAACGACACGCTGGAGATCGAACTCAACGGCACCAGCGCCTTTAGCACCTACGACAACTTCGTCGTCAGCGGCAACGTCGTTTTGGGCAGTGCGATTTTGAACTCCACCATCGGCGGCGGCTATACCCCGATCTTTGGCGATGTCTTGACGATCATCGACGGCGGCGGGACCGTCACCGGCACCTTTGTCAACACCAGTGCGGCCAACCTGCCCGATGGCGCGCTGATCAATCCCACCGCCCAGAAGTTCCGCATCGATTACGATCGCCCGGCCACCGGCGATGTCTCGGTGGTCCGCAACAGCCCGCCCACCGCCGTGATGGGTGGCCCGTACAGCACTTCTGAAGGCAATGGCATCAGCTTCAATGTCTCCGGCTCAACCGATCCGGATGCGAGCCTGGGCGATTCGATCCTGACCTACGGCTGGGACCTGGACAACAACGGGGTGTTTGAAAAGTTCGGTGCTTCGGTCAGCTACACCTACGCCGAGCTTGCGGCCCTGGGCCTCTCCGATGGCGGTCCGACCTCCAGCACCACACGCGTGGCACGCGTGCGTCTGACCGACAACCAGACCGAGTTCACCGTCGGATCGGTCAACTGGGTCATGAACAACGTCGCTCCCACCATCGCCGTCAGCGGAGCAGCCAGCGTGAACGAAGGCTCTGCCTATTCCTTCACCCTGGGCGCCGTGACTGATCCGGGTCCGGATACCGTGACCAACTACCGCGTCTTCTGGGGTGATGGCAACTTTGATGTCTACACGACCCCCGGTGTGAAGACGCACATCTACGCCGATGATGATCCCACGGGAACCACTTCCGACTCCTACACCATTCGTGTGGACCTGCGTGACGAGGACAGCAACCCCGGCTACTTCAATAACGTCGGCGCCGCCTCGGTAACCGTAAACAACGTTGCTCCGGTTCCCACAATCACCGGACCGAGCACTGGCACGGAAGGCTCGCTGTACACCGCCGGCTCGTCGATCACCGACGCTGGCGTCAATGACACATTCCCGACCTTCAGCTGGTCAGTGCTGAAGAACGGCAATCCGTACACCACGGGTGCAACGCTTGATAACTTCAGCTTCACGCCCGACGAAGATGGGACTTACACCATCAATCTGAGCGTGACCGATGATGATGGCACCACCGGCATCGCAACCTCCAAGATCGTTACGGTCGGCGCTGCCGGCCCGACGGTTGATCTGAGCGCCTCGGCGGGAACCAACAACGAAGGTTCCACCTACACGCTGATCTTCGGAACTGTGACCAACCCGGGAACCGACACGATCACGCTCTGGCAGATCGACTGGGGTGACGGCTCGGCGGTGGAATTCTACACCCCGGCACAGGTCACAACGGCCGGCGGTCAGTTCAACCATATCTTCGATGGTCCGCGCCATACCAACACGATCACGGTCAAGGCACAGGACGAAGACGGCCTTTGGACGGCCGGCACCAAGGTCGTTGATGTGAAGAACCTCGATCCGACCGGGACGCTGGTCAACGGCGGAAACGTCGACGCCGGCACCACTCAGACTGTCTCTTGGCTGAGCCCGAGCGACCCATCTTCGGCGGATGCATCGAACCTCCGCTTCGACTATGACTTCGACAACGACGGCGTTTACGAAGTCGTAAATTCCAGTAACTCGTTCCAGGTGGTCCCGTCCTCGTATCTGTACACCACCGGATCGCACACGGTGCGCAGCCGTATGCATGACGACGACGGCGTCGTCGGTGACGGCGCGGCTCAGGACGGCGTGGTCGTGCAGACCACGACCTTCACGGTCAACGCGGTCTCGTTCCGCATCTTCACCTTTACCCCCAACACCAGCGGCTTTAGCGCTCGCTTCAGTGATTCGGCACAGACCGGCGTACTCAACCTCTACGATGGTGACGATGTCAGCGTCGATGCTCCCGACCTTGAAGTCCGGCACGTCGCCGACAACACTGTCGTGAAGGGTTCGCTGGTCTGGGATTCGGTTAACAACACGGCAACCTGGGTTGCCACCGGCGGTGCTCTGATTGCCGGCGACAGCTACAGCGTCACTCTCGTCTCCGGCGCCAGCGCCTGGACGCATGGTGGCGGCGATGATCTCGACGGCAACACCGGCGTGGCCGGCCGTGAGAATTACATCAACTCGTGGGTCGCCAGCGGCGGTAGCGCCCCGGTGATCAGCATGCCCGACTTCACTCGCGGAGCGGGCCAGACGGTCAAGATGCCGACCGACCTTGCCAACGGATTGCCGGTTTCGATCAGCAACCCGCAAGGCGTCACGAGCCTCGAATTCAACATTTACTACAACCCCAACGTGTTGAATCTGACCGGTGCTGCGCTGGTTCCGGGTCTACCGGGAACGTGGAACATCACGACCAATTTCGCGGATGACACCCCCAGCGATCCCAACACCAGCCGACTTCGCATCGTGCTCAGCGGCAGCCTCCCGCTGTCGGCCAACACCAACCCAATGCAGATCGTGACGTTGACCGCCAGTGTGCCTGGCGCAACACCTTACGGCAGCTCGGAAGTCATCCGCATTGAGAACACCAAGGTGAATGGCGTTGACGCCCGCGGCGATTACGCGATCCACAAGGCAGCTTTTGTGGGTGATACGGACCGCAACGGAGCTTACTCACCAGGCGACGCCTCGCTCATCTCCCGCGTGGTCGCTAACCTCGACACCGGGTTCGATGCTTATGGCCTGATTGATCCGACCGTCATCGGAGATGTAGACGGGATTAGCGGGCTTTCGTCGCAGGACTCGTCCTACGTGTTCCAGAAGTCGCTGGCATTCCCGCGACCGGAGATTCCTGACATCCCCGTGGGTTCGCCGACGTCCTTCGGCACCGGCCCTGATCCGACACTCGACATCCCGGATACGCTCACCGGTTCGTCGGGCGGGAACGTCCTGGTTCCCATTCAAGTTACCGACAGCGCATCGGGTATGAAGTCGTTCTCGGTTACGCTGACTTGGGACAACACCAAGGTCAGTTCCGATGCCGCCAACGCGGTGATGGGACAACTCCTGATCGACAACCCCGGTTGGACTTTCGGGGCAAATAATCTGTCGAATCTGGATGCCACCCATTCGCGCATGATTATCGGTGCATACAGCGCCCAGCCCCTCTCGAATGTCACCGGCACGGTTGCCAATGTGACCTTCACGCTCAACGGCGGCTTTACATCCGGCTCGACGACCATCGTCAATGAAGGCCCGGCAACCGAAGGTGGTTTGAGCTTTAATTACCCCGACGGAATTGTCACCGTGCAGACCAACTACCCCGGCGATGCCAACCATGATGGCAAGGTCGACATGGCTGACCTGAAGATCGTCGGGAGCAACTTTGGACAGTCCGGCAAGGTCTGGGAAGACGGTGACTTTGACGGCAACGGCACGGTCAATAACGCCGACCTGGCGATCTTGGCCGCCAACTGGCAGTATGGTGTCTCCGCGGCGCCCGCGCCGCTCAGTGCCTCGCTGCTGGCTTCGCTCGGCTTGCCGACGTCGACCTCGGCTCCGTCGCGATCTCCGTCGGCTCCGGCTCGCTCGGCGCTGACTCCGATGTCCGCGAGCCTCTTCAGCAACACGACTATTGGCGCTCCGTCGCGAACCGCCAAGTCGGTCAGCTCGGATGTGCTTGCCTAACCCGCAAGCCTTCGGGCAGGTTGCATGACTGTGAAAAATTAGAAACGCCGGAACATTCGTGTTCCGGCGTTTTTATTTGTGTGTGCTGCCTTCGCTGCGGGGTGTACTACAGGGTTCGGACGGGCACTCGCTTGGCCAATGCCTGCTCGATGGGTTCGACGGCCGATGCGAGCAGATCAGCGGCGGCAGGTGTGCGAATCTCAAGCTGTGAAACCCCAAAGATGCACGAAAGCTTCCAGTCGCCGACCAGATCGGCAAATCGCTCCTCGACAATGAGCTGCGCCAGCTCATTGGCCAGGTTCTCCGCCGTGGCGATGCCGGTGCGCGGCATAACCAAAGCCAGGCGCGTCAGCTCGCTGCGGAAGACTTCTCCATCGCCTTTGCATCGTTCCTCGAGGATGGTTGCAATGCGCTTCAAAATCGCATGGGCAACGTCCTGTGAATAACGCGACGCGACCGTCTCCAGCTCATCGAGATGAACCACGATGCAGGAAAGCGAGGCCGCTTCCCGGCGCGCCGTGGCGATCGCGACGCTTAAGCGTTCCATCAGGTGATTGTGGTTGGGCAGCCCGGTCACAGGGTCGACCCGCGTCTTGGCCGAAACCAGCGGGCCGGCGTGGGACGGCGCGAGGTGCGCAGCAGTGCCAATTTCTGCCGCGCGGGTTTCTTTTTCGATTTCCGCAATCTCCACCGACGCATTGGCCGCGGACAGCGCTGGTATCGAGTTGACGGGGAATCCATCCACACGGCGAATCAACCCGACGAGCTCATCGATTTGCTCGCAGATCGATTCGACATCATCTGAGCGTTTGATGCTCTGCTCAGCCCGCGAAGCGGCCGCGGTGATTTCAGGGAATCCATACCCTCCGGCCGCGCCCTTCATCTGATGCACGACCCGCGCCAGGTTGTCCATCTCGTGGTCGCGCACCATGTCCTGCATCTCGCGCACGCGCTCGGGCAGACGGGCAACGAACCGGTCGAGCACGCTTCGCAGCTTCTCGTTCCCGGCAAGGCTGCTGCGCAGACGCTGCGATTCGTCGATGGTGTCCGGCATTCCCGCGCCTTGCTGATCCGAGGGCGCCGCTTTGAGATAACGACTCAGCGTGTGCATCAATTGCTCGACGCGAATCGGCTTGGGCAGATAATCGTCGCAGCCGGCGTCGAGGCAGCGCGTGCGATCGTCCGCCATCGCGTTGGCGGTCAAGGCGACGATCGGCTTGCGGTAATTGTTCTCGCGCAGCTTACGGGTCGCGCCATAGCCGTCGAGTTCCGGCATCTGCATGTCCATAAGGATCACGTCAAATAGCCGCGACGTGGCCGCGGCGACGGCGGCCTTGCCGTTGGGCGCCATCACCACATTAATCCCCGCGTTACGAAGCAGAAGCGAGATGAGCTGCTGATTGTCTTCGCCGTCCTCGGCCACGAGCACCGTTCCAATGAATTTCTGCGGGACGGTGTGCGCGGCGCCGACGTGATTGACCAGATCTTCCTCGGTCAGCGAGGCGAGCATTCGAACGCCATTGACCGATCCGACGTCGACCCAGAGGCAGAAACAGGTTCCCGCCCCCTCATCGGATTGAACGGAAATGTCTCCGCCGAGCATCTGGGCAAAGCGTTTGCTGATGAACAGTCCCAGCCCAGTGCCGCCAAACTTGCGGGTGGTCGATTCGTCGGCTTGCGCGAAGGGACGGAAGAGTTTTCCTCGCTGCTCCGCGGACATGCCGATGCCCGAGTCGATCACTTCAAAATTCAGCAGGCTGCCGACCACGCGGCCCTGAAACGAAACGCGCAGATGAATTCCACCAGTGCTGGTGAACTTCACCGCGTTACCGATCAGATTAATAAGAATCTGTTTGAGACGCAGCGGGTCGGTTTCAATGTCCTTCGGAACGGGTCCGTCGATGACAACTTTGAAATTCAGCCCCTTCTGAATCGCTCGCACTCGCGTCAACGCCACGACGTCCGCCAGAAGCTGGCGTAGATCGGTTTTGACGCGCTCGACGTCGCACTTGTCGGCTTCGATCTTGGAAATGTCCAGCACATCGTTGATCAGACCGAGCAGGTGCTCGCCGTTGCGGCGGATGACCTGGACGCAGCGTTCGCGTTCTGCGGGTGCCTGGTTGCTTTGCAGCAGCAGGTCGCCGTAACCCAGAATCGCAGTCATCGGCGTGCGAATTTCGTGGCTCATGTTGGCCAGGAACGCGCTCTTGGCCTGATTGGCAGCATCGGCAGCGCGCTTGGCATTGGTGGCGGCTTCCTCGGCGTGTTTGCGCGCGGTGATGTCCTCATGACTGGTCACTACGCGCGTGTCTCCGCCACCCGGGAATCGCGTAATGCGGCAGAGAAACCAGCGCACCTGCTCGCCAACGGTGTCGCTGTATTCGTTGATTGCTTCATCGCGCTGCCCGGCGGAGACGGCACGGATGCTGTCGCCGATGTCGGCGGCGATGGCGCGTCCCTGTCCGCGAAGCGTATCGCACAGCGCCAAATAGTTTTCACCTTCATTGCCATGAGCAATCACCTGGGTGCCCGCGGTTCCCGAATCGCGCCACGAACGGTTGGCCGCCACGATCTTCCCGGCGCCGTCGAGCACTGCGATTCGCGCGGACAATGCATCCAACGTCGAACGCAAAAACGCCGCTGATTCGCGCAGCGTTTTCATCTTGTCTTCGTGATATCGCACGACAAAGCGGAAGATGCCCCAGAACAGCCCGATCAACCCGACCGTCAACACCAGATCGACCAGGCCCAAGGTGGTGAACTTGATGAACATCTGGTCAAAGGCAGCCATCTGCTTGTTATTGCGCAGTCCAAGCGAGGCCCCGACCAAGACCAAAAGGAGCAACATCGCTGAAGCAGGATGCAGATGTTTATTTCGATTTGACGCGCGGCTCATGATCCCCATCTGGCACAAATAACGGCTAGAGAACCAGTAACGCTCTTCGCCGGCCCGTTGGCACGGCATGCTCTGATCATTTCGTCCAGTTGAGCCTCGTTCTTAAGCCAGACTGACCCATGTCTAATAAAAGCCCACGCATGGGGGCAAATGCTCAAGCACGCTGGCGAGACACATTCGTATTCCATTTTAATGGTGAATCCGCCTGCTGCCGGGCTCGGTTTGCGGCTATACTCCTGGATCGCTGCATGGTCCGAGAACTGACAAATCGTCCCGTCGAATTGATGTCCCCAGCCGGGGACTGGGAAGCGATGCGCGCCGCCGTCGCCAATGGCGCCAGCGCAGTCTATTTCGGCCTCGATCAGTTCAACGCCCGGCACCGCGCGGCCAATTTTTCGCTCGAGGAATTGCCGGAGATTGTCGCTTACCTGCACGGTCACAACGTCAAGGGATATCTCACCTTCAACACGCTGATCTTTTCCGATGAACTGGGCAGCGCCTCTGACTACATCCAAAAGATCGCGTCCGCGGGGATCGATGCGGTGATTGTGCAGGATCTTGGTCTGGTGCGTTTGATTCGGACCCTCGCGCCCACCCTGCCGATTCATGGCTCGACACAGATGACCCTGACCGAGCCACGCGGGATTGAATTTGTTGCAAATCTTGGAGTGTCGCGCGTCGTGCTGGCGCGGGAGCTTTCGCTACCGGAGATTCGCCAGATCGCGGAACGAACCGACACCGAACTTGAAGCGTTTGTGCACGGTGCGCTCTGCGTCGCCTATTCCGGGCAATGTCTCACCAGCGAATCGATCGGAGGCCGCAGCGCCAACCGCGGGCAATGTGCCCAGGCCTGTCGACTTCCCTACGAATTGGTGGTGGATGGAGAGATCAAAGACCTTGGCGACAAGGCATATCTTCTCTCCCCACAGGATTTGGCCGCCTACGACATCGTCGACGAGCTGGCCGATGCGGGGATTGCGTGCCTGAAAATTGAAGGGCGCCTGAAGAGCGCCCATTACGTCGCAGCCACGACTCAGACCTATCGAAAAGCGCTGGATCAATACGCCGGCAGGCGACGCTTCGCGATCAGTCCGCAGGAGCGCGCGGATCTGGAACAGACGTTTTCGCGCGGGTTTACCCATGGGTTTCTCTCCGGCGTCAATCATCAGAAGCTGATCGCAGCGCGATCGCCCAAATCGCGCGGCGTGCGCGTGGGGGTTGTTTCACGTGTCAGCGATCACAGCATCACCCTTTCCCTCGAAAGCACTCACACGCTCAAGCCTGGTGATGGTGTCGTCTTCGATGAAGGACACCCCGATCAGGACGAACAAGGCGGCCGAGTCTTTCATGTCGACCTGCGCGGCAAGCGAGCGATCGAAATCGAGCTCGGCCACGGCGATATTAACTTCGCCGCAGTCCGACCGGGCGCGATTGTCTGGCGTACCGATGACCCCGCATTGCGGAAACGGCTGGAACATTCTTTTTCGCGCGACGCCGTCGTTCATCGCATTCCCCTCGATGCATCCATTCGTGCACACGTTGGTGAGAAACTTGCTATCTCGCTTCAAGCCGACGGTGAGTCGGCATCGGTCGAATGGGAAAAGCCGCTTGAAACAGCAAGGAAGTTTCCGCTCAATGAGGATTTGGTTCGCGAACAATTGAGCCGACTCGGGGATACACCTTTCGAACTGCGGCATGTGCAGATGGATGTTGCCGGCTCGCCGATGGTGCCAAAATCGGTGTTGAACGATCTGCGCAGGCAGGCCGTCGGTCAGATTCTTCAAGCGCTGCGAGTTCGGGAAAAGCATGCGGTCGTTACGTTCGATGCGCTGGACGCTCTGCGCCGCCAAATCCCGACAACGAGTAATGCTGAAACGAACCACTCTCTTTATGTCCTCACGCGCACCCTGGATCAATTGCAGGCGGTTCTGGACCAATCCGTCGCTCGACCTGCAATGGTCTACTGCGATTTCGAGGATATTCGCCGCTACAGACAGGCGGTTGAGCTGTCGCGAAATGCCGGCGTGCCGATCGCGCTGGCGACGCTGCGGATCGTCAAATCGCATGAGGATGGGTTGCTGAATCAGATTCTGGATTGCGCGCCCGATGCAATTCTTGTGCGCAATCTCGGAGCCATTTCTTATTATCGCGAACAGGCGCCCGGCTTACCTCAGATTGGGGATTACTCGCTCAACGTCGCCAACGAGTTGACGGCCAAGCTCTTTCTCGACTCGGGCTTGATTCGCATGGTGCCTAGTTACGATTTGAGCTGGCAGCAACTGGGCGCGATGTTGCGGCGCTCCGATGCATCGTGGTTTGAATGCGTGATTCATCAGCACATGCCGATGTTTCACATGGAGCATTGCGTCTTCGCCCATACCCTTTCGAACGGCAAAGATTATCGCGATTGTGGGCGCCCGTGTGAGACGCACCAAGTGGATCTGCGCGATCGAGTCGGTCAGCCGCACCCGTTGATCCCGGATGTGGGATGCCGAAACACCGTCTTCAATGCCCAGGCTCAATCCGCGGCTGAGTATGTGCCGCGCATGCGCGATTTGGGGGTGCGGCATTTCCGTGTCGAGCTGCTTCGTGAAACCGCTGCGGAGGTGACTCCCCTGCTCGAACGGTATTCCCAGATCATCACCGGCCGACTCGAGCCCCGCGCGGCCATGCGATCATTGCGTGTACTCAATCAACTCGGCGTCACCAGCGGCACGCTGGAACGCGAATAACGAAGGAGAATTCCATGAGGCAGTGGATCATCAGCGCCATCGTTCTGGTCTTTACGGTTGTGGTGACGGCCCAAGTAACCCGTCGCGAAGTCACCAACACCTCACCAACCCCTGCCGATGATCTCAAACCCAACAGCGATCAGGTCCCCGAGGCGTATGCGATCGAAGGGAAATTCGATCGAGTGGTGGTTGTTCGCTTGAAATACCAGGCAGATTTGCTCGCGGGGATTGAAAAGGTGATCAAAGAAAAGAACATCCGCAACGCCGTCATTCTTGCCGCGGCGGGGTCGGTGCGGAATTATCAATTGCATTCGGTCAGCAATCGCGAGTTCCCATCCAAGAATCTTTTCATCGAAAACACGCAGGAACCAGCCGATATCGTGAGCATGAATGGGTATGTCATTGATGGCCGAGTTCATGCTCACATGACGCTCACCAACGCCGACCGCGCCTTCGGCGGGCATCTGGAACCACGAACCAATGTCTTCACGTTTGCCGTCGTCACTCTCGGCGTCCTCAACGACGGCGTGGACTTGTCCAAAGTCGATGACAAATCGTATCGTTGATCCGCTTTTTACAATGACTTGAGCAGCACCCGCACGACGCGAGTCAGCCCGCTCTTGGCATTGGTGATAAACTGCTGGAAGATTTTGTTGGTCACTTCGACAAACTCTTCCATTCCGGCCAGTCGCTGACGAGTCAGTTGAACGTCTTCGCGCTTGGCGCCAGTCTTTCCGAGACTCGATTCATCCAACATCTTTTGACATTGCTTAATCGTCTCGAGCACTGGATCCATCTCACGACGTTTGCGCTCGGCAGCGATGATGGAGAACATTTCCCACACGTCGCCAAGGCTCTCAAAATACTCGCGACGTTCGCCACGTTTGTGCAGGCGGCGAATGATTCCCCAATCGCACAGCGCGCGCAGGCTCATGCTGGCATTTCCACGGCTGATGTTCAGGCGCTCCATCACGTCGTCGGTGCATAACGGACGGGCCGTGATGTAAAGAAACGCGTGAATCTCGGCCATCGTGCGGTTGATGCCCCAGGTTTGGCCCATCTCGCCCCAGCGACGGATAAAAGTGTCCTGAGCGTTTTGCAGCTTGGTTTCGACGGCGCTCAGCACCTTGGGTGCGGTCGGGGCTGGAGTTGAAAGGGTTGTGGTATCGCTCATGCCATCTCCTTGTTTCAGATACTACTGAAAGTATAGACGTTTCGATGGCGTGAGCAACTTTCATGATTGTTGAAAGGCGCGAAAGTGCTCCGAATCCGGCCGTTTTACGCGGCTAAAGGAAACTTGGATGCGATCATCGGTCGTGCGCGTTTTACAAACCCATTGATTTGTGCGCGGTGTGGTCCGTCGGTTTGCGGAAGCGCTTCAAGTCGATGCTCTTGAAGTACTGGATCGTCTTGAGAAGTCCATCGCGCAGCGAAACCTTGGGCTCCCAGTTGAGGTGCTTCTTGGCCAGGGCAATGTCGGGTTTACGCTGACTGGGATCGTCCGCGGGGCGCGGTAGGTGAATGATCTTGGACTTGCTTTCGGTCAGTTCGATGACTTGTTTCGCAAGTTCGAAGACGGTGAACTCGCCGGGGTTGCCGATGTTTACGGGTCCAACGAACGAGTCAGGGCCGGCCATCATCATCATCATTCCATTTACCAAGTCATCGACGTAACCAAAGGATCGTGTCTGGCTGCCGTCGCCGTAGAGCGTGATATCCTGACCTGTGATGGCCTGGACGATGAAGTTACTCACCACGCGACCGTCGTACGGATGCATGCGCGGGCCATAGGTGTTGAAAATGCGGATGACGCGGATGTTGACCTTGTTTTGCCGGTGATAGTCAAAGAACAAAGTCTCGGCGGCTCGTTTACCTTCGTCGTAGCAGCTTCGAATGCCGATCGGGTTGACGTTGCCCCAATAGCTCTCGGGCTGCGGATGAACCTTGGGCTCGCCGTACACTTCACTGGTCGAAGCCTGAAGAATCTTGGCGCGCACGCGCTTGGCCATGCCCAGCATGTTGATCGCGCCCATCACGCTGGTCTTCATCGTCTTGACCGGGTTGTACTGATAGTGAGGCGGCGAAGCGGGACACGCGAGATTATAAATCTCATCCACCTCAAGCAGGATCGGCTCAACCACATCGTGCCGGACGAACTCAAAGTTCGGCCGATTGAGCAGGTGCGCGATGTTGTCCTTTTGGCTGGTGAAGAAATTGTCCAGACAGATCACATCGTGATCCTGATCGACGAGTCGATCGCAAAGGTGTGAGCCGACGAATCCGGCGCCGCCGGTCACAAGAATACGCTTGGGTGAACTAGGCATACGAAAACACTCCCGAAGCATTATCGGCGTTTGGGGGAGGATATTTAACCGGGGAAATTCGCGACCAACGAAACTCAGTCCGAAAAGCGGAAGCGAATAATGGTAAGGATGGCCTTGATTCCGTCTTTCCAGGTGATCTTTTTGCCTTCTTCGTAGCTCCGACCGTAGTAGGCAACCCCCACTTCGTAAATCCGCAACCGGGGTCGGACCTTGGCAATTTTGGCCGTGACTTCCGGCTCAAAGCCGAAGCGATCGCATTTGATGTCAATCTTGTCCATCACCGACTTGCGGAACACCTTGTAGCAGACTTCCATGTCGGTCAGGTTGAGATTGGTGAACATGTTGGACATGGCAGTGAGAAACTTATTGCCCATCGTGTGCCAGAAATAGAGCACGCGATGGGGTTCGCCGATAAATCGGCTGCCATAAACCACGTCCGCCCGGTCATCGACAATCGGTTGAAGCAGCTTGGGATAGTCCTGCGGGTCGTATTCCAGATCCGCATCCTGCACCAGGATCACGTCGCCGGTAGCTTGCTTAAAGCCATCCCGCAGCGCGGCCCCTTTGCCCTGATTGACCGGTTTGTGGAAGAGCTTGAATTCGATTCCGGGGAAGACGCTGGGCAACTGATCCAGCTTTTCCTTCGTGCCGTCCTTCGAACAGTCATTGACACAGATGATTTCCCGCTCCAGGCCCTCAGGCATCGGGGCCCGCACGACCAATCCTATCAATTCGTGGATGGTGGCGGCTTCGTTGTAAACAGGGATGACGACCGAGACCTTTTTTACCGTTGTATGTGCCATAGCCGATGGTTTGGCGGAATGTTACAGAAACCCGCGCCCCGCCGCCAGCGACTCTAGCTTTCGGGCTCAAGTGTCCGATAATGAGAGCTGAGGCTCGGTTTGATCGACATGGAGGTCGGGTTTCCTTGAGCGACGTACTGGACCAATCAGAAGTCGATGCCCTGCTGGCAGCAGTGGATACGGGCGCCATGACGCAGACGGCGGAGACCCCGTCGCAGGTATTTGGCAGCCAGGGCAAGGCGCATCAGGATGTTCAGCTCTACGACTTTAAACGTCCTGAGCGCGTCTCCAAGGACCAGATGCGCGCCCTGGAGGCCTTGCACGAGGGTTTTGGGCGAAACCTCGGTGCCGCATTATCCGGGTATCTGCGAACCATCATTGAAGTTAGCGTCGCGCACATCGAGCAATTCACCTACAGCGAATTCATCCATTCCCTGCCCAACCCCACGTGCTTCAACCTCCTCAAGGCCGAGCAGTTGGAAGGTCAGCTTTGTCTGGAAATCAGCCCGCTGATCATTTACCCGATCATTGATCGATTGCTCGGCGGCTCAAATGCGGATCTGTTCATCCCGCAGCGGCCTCTGACGCAGATTGAGCAGCGCCTGGTTCAGCGCATCACCGATCGCGCGACACAGCATTTAAGCGAAGCCTGGAGCAATCTGACTCCCGTGAAATTCACGGTCGAGGAATTTGAATCCAACCCGCAGCTCGTGCAGATCGTGCCGCCAAATGAAACGGTGGTGGTGGTCGGCTTCGAGCTCAAGATGGGCAACCGGGCTGGCACGATGAGCCTGTGTATTCCGTACAACGTGATCGAACCGATCATGGGTGTGCTTGCTGCGCAGAATTGGTTCAGCTACACGCGCAAAGGCGGGCAGGACGACCATCTCAAAAAGCTGACGCGCAATGTGAACAGTGCCCCGGTCGAAATGCGTTGTTTCCTGGCCAAGACGAACATCAGCTTGAGTGAGCTGATGAGCCTTCAGCCGGGTGATGTGATCACGACCGAAAAGCGTACGACCGGCGATGTGTTTGTTGAAGTGGAAGGAAAGCACAAATTTCTGGGTCAAATGGGTCAATTCCGTGGCAAGCGCGCGATGCGCGTCACGGTCGTGACCAGTGAGCGTGCTGAAACGAAGACGGATGACTCGCCCGGCGGAGCACGCCGATGACCCAAGCTGCCTCCGCCCGACCGGCGACGCGCTCCGCCGCCAAGTCGACACCAAAGTCCTCCCCTGCGCCGCGCAAACAACCGCGTGGCTATCTTCAGCGCAGCGAGCTTCCGCTGACGAGCCTGGTATTCCTGCTGCCGTTTCTCCTGCTCTACGAAATCGGTACGCGCAACATGAGCGCGGACATCATCGCATTCAGCTGGTTTCAGGATTTCTTTCATCTCCTGGGCGCCAACGGACGGCATCTGCCGCCATTGGGAGTCATTGGAATTTTGCTGGGACTGCATGTGTATCGCGGCGACCCATGGAGCGTGGCGCCGCGACATCTGGCAGGAATGCTGCTTGAAAGTTTTGCGCTTGCCATCCCTTTGATCCTCCTTGGTCAGGTCGTTTCGCGCTACATGCCGATGGCCGCATCGCATGGTAATCTGCGTAACATGCTCGTTCTTTCAGTAGGCGCAGGAATCTACGAGGAGCTGATTTTTCGCCTGATCGCTTTTGCGCTGTTGAGCCTTGTCTTCAGCGACCTGATGGGAATGAAATCCTTCTGGTCCAGCCTGCTAATGGTGGTTATCTCCTCGGTTGCATTCTCTCTCTACCATTACTTGGGGCATGAGGGATTTCGCTGGCGATCTTTCGCTTTTCGGACCCTGGCTGGATTTTATTTTGGAGCAGTTTTTGCCTTTCGCGGTTTTGGGATAAGTGCTGGAACTCACGCCTCTTACGACGTTGTTGCTCTCTTGCTTCGCTCCATCCCCTGAGTCTTGTGAACGGATTTTTTGCAACCTTTTACCCAAAAACCCATATAATCCTTCGTGTCCGCAGTGGGCGGACGCCCAAAATCAAGTCGGTGGAAGGGGAGGTTCGCAATGGACGGCGAGCCTCGATCCAAGGAAACTCGTAATTCAGGGCACGAGATAAGAACCACCGACGTCCTGAGACCAACGGACTTTGTTCCGTTCGTCACAATGTTCCCCCTTATTGGGGGTAGAAAGAGCACGGAAGCCCATGCCGAATCGTACAAAACAACGTCGCTCAGGAGGGCTGACGCTTCTTCTGTACCAAAAGGCCTTGCACCCGGAACTTTTCAAGATTCTGGGAAGCGAGCAGGTCTCCCGCCGCGCCTACGAAGCCGATATCTGGCTCGTCGAGGGTGGCCACGTGATCATGTTCGCGGCCGGCAAGAACACTTTGACCGAAGTGATCGTCACGAATAATGCCCCGCTCACCGACCGCGGGCTCTTACAGTCGATCCCCTGCCGGGGTGAGAAGTATCATGAAATGACCTCAGGCGGAACCATCCGCTACATGATCTCCACCCAGGAAGAACAACTTACCCAGACGCTCTACGAAGCGACGAAACACGAAATCGCTTCCTACGCTTCCAAGCGTGAGCTGATGTCCGCCGAAACCAGCCCCAACGCTGAAGCCGGTGGCACTTTGAGCGTACTGGACATTGAACGACGGAGCCACGAGCTGCTTGTTCAGAGCTTCCACCTCTTCGATGAGACCCTGATGGTCATCAAGACCCAGGCAATCTTCGAAGTCGTCAAAGGAACCTGAATTCGTCCAAGGCAGTTTGCAAGGACTTAAGTGCAGAGCTTCCAACAAACCCATGGCATCAGCCATGGGTTTTGTCGTTGGATTCTTCCGACTTCTCCGATGTGTCGCTCGCCGCAGTCTCATTGGCATCGGGCTGAGCAGCCTGCGGAGCAACGTAGGCTTCGACGCGATTGAAGATCTCGTCGGTGGGATCGCGGTCGTAAACAAAATCATCCAGGCGTAATCTCCCCTGCTGTCCATTGCCCAGATCGTAATTGACGAACGCAATGCCCTTGCGGTCCCAGAGATGACGATCCAGCTCCGTGATGTATTCAAACGGCACCGGCGGATGCCCGGGAACATTGAGTATCTGACCATCGAGCCGATACTCGCCGCGCGAGTTGTGCAAAGCGCGGAGCAGCACCACAAATCCCAAAGGCGGCAGCACAAAGCAGAGGATCTTCTGAAGCAGGATGTCGGTGTCGGAGTGCGTCTTGTATGCCGTCTGCTGCTGGATGAACTGCTGTTCGTGAACCAAGTCCCCACGCCTGCGCGCTTCGATTTTTAAGGTTTCCAACGCAGCGTATTTGCGATTCTCTTCCGGCCAGTGCTTAAAGCCGTCGTAGCCAAACCACAAACCCATGCCGACCAAAATGAGCGTCATCAAGTAGCGTGTATTGCGATAATACTGCCCCGGACCGGCCACGACGGGCTGATTCGGATCGTACGTCGGCGCTGGCTCTTTGGCTGACTCGGTCATTCGCCCTCCGTGTGGGTTGGACCGATCGATTCCAGGACACGACCCAACTGACCCGCCGCCGACAGCGCCTCGCTCAACCGTGTAATCCCCACTTCCGCAACGTTGGGTGCAATGAAGGCTTGGGTGCGATGGAGATCATCGAGATGGGATTGGAGCGCGGAAACCAGTTTCACCGTTCGGGAATGGGCCTCGGACAGCAATTCGTCGCCGGTGGGACTGGGCATGGAGCTAAGACCTTGAAGCGATCGCCGCCGAGATCGGCTTGAGGATTTTGGGCACGATGTGCGTCATGCACAGGGCATCGGCGCGCTCGGCCATTTCCATTGCGAGTTTTTCCATGGGCTGTTTGGGGCGATCTCCCCAAAAACGCCGCAGAACCAGGTAAACGCTGATCATGTCATCCGAATAATCGCCGGTGCGAACCTGATAACTGTTGGTGCGAGTAATCACATCGATCCGCGCCTGAAGCCGGCAATCATCGCTCAACGCAACGGTCACGGTTGGCTGAAAATCCACCGCCCGGGCTCCGGTTTCTTCGGTCAGGCAAGTCAGTGGCGATTCCACGAACAAGCTTTCAGCGATGATCTCGTCGTGGTTACCGCTGAATTCCAGATCAAAGCCAAAAAGAACATCCAGATAATCGATTTCGACCGGGCTGACCCCAAGCTGAAACGGCGCCAATTGCAGAAGGAACTTGTGAAGATCCATCCCCTCTTCAATCGTTGTTGGATTCACAAAACCGCTGGTAAGCCGACGCGTTTCCAGGCCCAGCCACCGGTAACTTTGTTTGCTGCGATCCTCTTCGAGATTCAGCTCCCCGTTTTCCTGCTTGCGAAAGCGCGTCATCGCGGGAAACCCTTTTTGCACCTGTTCAAAAAAGTGCAGAACGGTTTCGCGCTGATGGGGCAGCGCCATCTGCGAGCCAAGTCGCATGTTTATGTAAAAATCTTCGCAAAATGCACTGTACGGATTGCCCATATGCCCACTACTCCCGATGAGGCTGAAAGTGTAATGATTCCGGCAAGGAACGAAAGAGCTACGGCGAAATCAGCCAAGAAGTTCTTTTGCCATTGAAAGCGCGACCTGCACGAGTTTTGTCTTGTGCACCCCACTGCGGTATGAATGAATGTCATGCCCAAGCCGGTCTATGCACTCGTCGGCGAGGATTCATTTCTGCAGCTTGAGAAGCTGGCAGTAATCCGCGCGCAATTGGGCAAAGACGTTCAAACAGCGGATTTCGACGGCGAAAAAGCGCAGCTTGCGGAGGTGCTGGATGAGCTGCGCAGCTTTGCCATGTTTGGCGGAGGCGGCAAGCTAGTCATTGTGCGCAATGCCGACGATTTCATCTCGCGCTACCGCGAACAACTCGAGGATTACGTCAATGAGCCCTCATCGACCGGCGTGCTGGTTCTGCGGGTGAAGACGCTCCCTGGAAATCAGCGAATCGCCAAGTTGATCGCCAAGTCCGGAGAAGTGGAAAAATGCGAGCCGCCCAAAGACGTAGCCGGCTGGATCCTCAGCCGGGCAAAGAGCATTCACAAGCTTTCTGTCGATGCTCCGGCCGCCCGGTTGCTCGTCGAACTGATCGGCAATGATTTGGGGCGACTGGATAACGAATTAGCCAAACTGGCGCTGCAAGTCGAAGCCGGCAAGGTGAACTCCGATGCGGTTCTGCGCAGCGCCTCATTCCAGCGCGAGCAGGAGATGTACGATTTGACCAATGAGCTTGCGATGGGAAAACCAGCCGAGGCACTGCGTCGCTGGCGACAACTCGTGCAGCTCGATTCCAGCGCCGAGTTCCGCGCCGTCACCTGGCTAACCATGTGGCTCGAAGAAGTCGGCTTGGTCCTCTCCGGCGGCAACACCAGCAAATTCTCCTGGAAATATCGCGAGAAGCTCGGCCAGTTCATGAACGTCGCTAAATCGATGGGAAAAGAGAAGCACACGCGCGCGTTAAACCTGCTTGCAGAAATGGACCGTCGCAGTAAATCCGGACTCGGCGACGCCGCAACGAATGTGGAACAGTTTATTCTATCCCTGGCGCAATGAGATTTCGGTTCTGCTCTGACACTCACCCGGCAAGCCCCTCACCACGCCTCTCCCTTGATTACAGGAGAGAGGAGTAGAGAAAAAAACCATGCGAAAAGACGGTCGTCCCAATCATCAGCTTCGAGAGATCACGATCACCCGCAACTTCACCGCAGCGCCAGCCGGTTCTGTGCTATGGAAGCAAGGCGGAACGATTGTCCTCTGCACCGCTTCGATCACTCCTGACGTTCCACCGTGGTTTAAGGAGGATCGTGCCGGCGGATGGGTGACGGCCGATTATGTGATGCTTCCCGGCTCGACCCCGCGCCGAAAGGATTGGCCGAAGCTTGGGCACACCGATTCGCGCGGGACGGAGATTCAGCGCATCATCGGCCGATCGATCCGCGCGATTCTAGATCTGTCCAAAATCGGACCGCATACGATCCATATTGATTGTCAGGTGCTCCAAGCCGACGGCGGGACGCGCACGGCGTCGATTTGCGGGGCGTATGTCGCTCTGGCCGATGCGGTTCGAAAGCTTCCTGCCCAGCTTCCGCCGGATGCGGCGGTGCCGCTGAGTTACGATCCAGCCCATGCGCTGATCGACCGGCTGGCGGCGGTCAGTGTGGGGATTATCGACGGGGAAATCCGCCTGGACCTTGATTATTCCGACGATAGCCGGGCGGAGGTCGATATGAACATAGCCTGCACCGCCGGTGGTAAATTGGTGGAAGTCCAGGGGTCTGCAGAGAACATGGGTGGTTTTGATCGGGCTCAGATGAACCAAATGCTGGATCTGGCCGTCAGCGGCTGCAGCGAATTGATGCGGAAGATGAATGCGGCGCTGGGATAACCTTGCGCCGAAGCGACCTGAAAAAGTGTAAAATTTGAGAGGTTTTGAGGCTATACTGCCACGCTTGGTTTCCTCGGGAGCTGCAACGATGGTGAAGCGAATTGTGTTGAGTCTGGTGCTGCTAAGCTTGGTGGGTTGCGCCTCGGCCAGTAAGACCTCCACCGCAACGTCAAACGGAACCGCCACCCCGCCGCCAGGAAGTAGCGCGGCCAGTTACCCCAAGGATGCACAGTTCACCATTTTCTGCGCCCGCTATTGGGGCCCCGCCCATGTCGAGCGCGCATCGCGCTCGCGGGATGAACTGATCCGCGGCACCAACATGCGTGATTGGTACACGGTCATCGAGAATGACCAGACGCTGCTCTACTACGGATTCTATAAGTCAATCGAAGAGCCCAAGGCGCAGGCAGATCGTCGCAAGATTGAATTGATGACCGATGCACAGACCGGTGATCGGCCGTTTCGGCACGCGCTGTTTGTGGAATTGACTGCGCCCGATCCTACCGCCCCACCCGAATGGAATCTGCTCAACGCCCAGGGCAAGTACACGCTCCAGATTGGAGTGTACAAAGGAAGTCCGCAGCGCAAGGAAGCCGCCGTTGCCAGCGTCGCCGAGGCGCGCAAGCAGGGAATCCCGGCTTATTACTATCATGGTGAAACCGCCAGCCTGGTCTGCGTAGGGGTTTGGCCGGAAAGTGCGATCAAATATACCGATCAAAATCCCGCGCGCTCGAACGATCCCGAACAGCTCCTAATTTATCCGCCCAACGTGAACGATCCAGCGCTCAACCAGGCCTTCGACGAAGCCGCCAAGGCAACCAAGGGTCGGGTCGTGCGTCAATCGGCCCAGATCGTCGATCCCACGCTTGACGCGATGCGGAAGCAATTCCCATACAACACGATCAACGGCAGTTACATGAAGAAAGTCGTGAATGGGAAAGAGCAATTCGATCCATCGCAGATCATCGCGATGCCCGATCGCGCGAAAAATGCAAAGCAACAGGCTCCCGCGTTAACCGGACCAACCAACCAAACCGGGCCGAGCTACGATCCGGCTTACCGACCACCGTTACCTTCCAATTCCTCCACGCCAAAACCGTCGCAACCCGGCCCCGGCCAATTGCGCGGTATCGGGAACTAAGAGCTTTCCAACCTTCCGGATACGAATTCGATGAACCTGCTAATCGCCACCGGCAACCAGGGCAAGGTGCTGGAATTCCGCCAAATGCTCGGCGGAGACAATGCCTACACCTGGTCGGATCTGTCTGAACATCGAGATGTTCCCACCCCTGAGGAAACCGGCAAGACGTTTCGCGCGAACGCCTGTCTGAAAGCGGCTTATTACGCGACTCGACTCAATACCTGGGCGCTTGCGGATGACAGCGGCATTCAGATCGATGCACTCAACGGGGCACCCGGCGTCCTGAGCGCTCCCTGGGCGGAGATCAACGGCGCTGGGCACGGTGATGCAGCGAACAACGAGTTGGTGCTTCGCCAACTAGGTCAAGTGCCCGACGAAAAACGGACGGCGCGGTTCGTGTGCGTCCTGGCGTTGTCCGATCCGTCGGGAAACGTAATTTTTACGGCCGCCGACAGCGTCGAGGGTCGAATGCTCCGTGCGCCGCGAGGGACCAACGGTTTTGGATACGACCCGCTCTTTTTAGTGGATTCATTGGGCAAAAGCACCGCTGAATTACAGCCGGATGAGAAACATCGGATCAGCCATCGGGGAAAAGCATTGGTTCGACTGCGCCAGCTCATGCAAAACCTTCCCGCGGCCAAGGTTTGATCAAAAATCTTATTCCAATTAGATTAGCGTCTGCTCCATGCTCTGAATTAAGATGCATTTATGAGTCGAATCTTAGTGGCAGTAAGCAGTCCCTGGGCCTCGGAACGGCTGGTTGAGCCGTTGGCGGACCTGGCCAAGCGCCTGGAGGCGGAAGTGCTCGTTGTGCACGTCTCCCGGCCCAGCGGTGGTCAGTTGCGCGAGCAGGAGCAGGCTGACGGTGAGTCTGCCGTGCGATTCTTGAGCGAAAAGCTTCAGGAACGTGGAGCCGCGGTTCAAACGCTGCTGATGTTCTCCGACGACATCGCCCGAGCCATCCTCAATACCGCCGCAGAGCGGGAAATCTCGCTGATTGTTCTCGGACTCACCGGCAAGAACATTTTCGCGCGTTTGCTGGCGGGCAACGTGCCGGTGGAGCTGATCAAAAACACCAAAGTTCCGGTTCTGCTGCTTCCGCCGGATTCACTCAAGGCGCTCTGAGCGATTTCCGGACGCTCCTGCGGTGAAGAACTTGGTGAATATTTTGTTTTGTTTCTTTCCGCACGGGTACATCTCGATATAATTCCCCGCTTCAAAACGCCGGCGCGGAACGTCCGGTCAAGGAGAATGAATTGATGATCAATGGCGACGACTTCATGCCCAAGGAATGCTTCTTCACCAAGGGCGTTGGCCGGCACAAGGAAAAACTCATGAGCTTCGAGCTGGCGCTTCGTGATGCCGGCATCGAAAAACAAAACCTCGTGCGCGTCTCCTCGATCTATCCAACGAGTTGCAAGATCATTCCCAAGAACGACGGCACGCCCAAGCTCAAGCCCGGCCAGATCACCTTCGTCGTCCTGGCCGAGGCGGCCACCGACGAGCCCAACCGCCTCATCTGCGCCGGCATTGGCCTGGCCATTCCCAAGAACCACGTGCACGGGTACATCGCCGAGCACCACGGTTACGGCATGAGCGAAAAGCGCACGGAAGATCTCGTCGAAGACCTCGCCGCTACCATGCTCGCGACAACGCTGGGGATTCCCTTTGATGCGGAAAAAGCCTGGGACGAGCGCGAACAGCAATACATGATGTCCGGCGAAATCGTCAAAACCCGCGGATATGTTCAAACCGCCGAAGGCGATAAGACAGGTCTTTGGACCAGTGTCGTGTCAGCAGTTGTCATGATTCTGTAGATCAGAATTATGCATGACCGTGACATGGCCGTCTCGGCCATGCAGGCGACGTGGTGTGTCGGAATTTCCGGATTACTTAAATCGGATGATCGCCAGCACGGGCGGGACGCCCGTGTCACGGGACGACCTATTTCATTCGCTCATCCATCCGTCGCTGCATTTCTGCTGGTGACACATCTTCTTTGTGCGTGGCGATTGTCCAGATGTGGCCGAACGGGTCTTCCACTTGCGCGGAGCGATCGCCATAAAACTGATCAGCGATCGGCATGAGCACCTTCGCACCGGCGGCGACGGCTTGCTTGAGCACGGCATCGGCGTCCGGCACATACAAACAGACCATCACCGGCGAGCCGCCCAGGTCCTGCGGCGAGCGACGCCCCCACTCGGGAAATACATCCGCCAGCATGATCGGAGAATCGCCGATGCGCATCTCGGCGTGGCCAATCTTTCCATCGGGCATGGTCAGTCGCATGATCTCTTTGGCGCCAAAGGCTTTGGTGTAGAACTCCATCGCACGCTTGGCGTCCTTGATCGTTAGATACGGCGTGACCGTGCGATATCCTTCCGGAGCAAAATGGGTGGGCATCAATATCTCCTTCCAGACGATTTTACGGCTTGGGTTGCTGTTGTGTCAGGCAGTGAATTGCACCGAGTCCCCAGATCAGCTCAACGCAATCGATCCCAATGACCTGGCGTTTGGGCAGATGTTTCTGAAGAATCTCCAGGGCGCGCTTGTCGTTTCGCTTGTTTCGATACGTTGGAACCAGCAGTGCGCCGTTCACGAAGTAGAAGTTGACATAGGTTGCCGGCAAGCGCTGGCTGTCGTGCTCAACGATGCCGGGCATGGGAATCTCGATGATCTCGAACGGCTTCCCATCCTGATCACGCAGTGCGTCGAGCTGCTTGCGCACGCGTCTCAACGTTTGAAAATTCAAGTCCTTCGGATCCTCTTCGGTTGCAAAAACGATCTGCGTCGGCGAAATGAATCGGGCCAAATCATCAATGTGGCCATCGGTGTCATCCCCTTCGATCCCGCCGGTCAACCAGCAAACATGCTTTTGGCCATAGTACGCTTTCAAATAATTCTCGATCTTTTGTTTGCTGAGCTTTGGGTTGCGATTCTTGTTCAGCAAGCAGTCGGTGGTCGTTAAGACGGTGCCCGCGCCGTTGAATTCGACTGAGCCGCCTTCCATGACGATCTTGGGGTAAAACACCGGAAGCTTGAACTCCTCGGCGATTCGAGTCGGCACTGCATCATCGTCATCGTAAGGCGGATATTTTCCGCCCCAGGCGTTGAACCCCCAGTCGACAACGGCGGTTTTCTTTCCCTTCACGACAAAGGCCGGTCCATGATCGCGGCACCAGCTCTCATTCGTTTTGATGTAGTGAAAGAAAATGTTCTCAGTCGGGCAGCCGTGAGTTTTTAGCTGCTCGCGCACAAGGTATTCCCAATTGTCGTTGGGAACATTGATGTGCACCTGCTCGCGCGACTGAATCTCGCGCATGATCCGAGCGAGATTCTCCGGGACCGTATGATATTTCCCAGGAAACGAAATCCCCTCCGGCCGCGGCCAGCTGAACCAGGTTCCTTCGTGCGGATGCCACTCCGGCGGAAATGTGTAGCCGAGTTCTGAGGGCGTTTTGGATTGAATGTTCGTTCTTTTGGTTCGCATCAAAATCTATTTCATCGGAACGGCGTTTTCGACAAATCGTTTGGTCATATCCGAATACGCATCGATCCGCCGATCGCGCAGGAATGGCCAGTGGGTTCGGCTGAATTCAACGCGGTCCAGGTCGCAGGGAACGACCATCACTTCTTCCTTGTCCACCGATCCTTTGGCGACGACCTGGCCATTGGGCGCGCAGACGAAACTCTGCCCCCAGAATTCGATGCCCTCTTCGCTGACGGGTTTGCCATCGCTGCCCAGAATCTTTTCAACGCCAATGCGATTGGGCGCGACAACATAACATCCGTTCGCTACCGCGTGGGAACGCTGAATGAGCTCCCAGCTTTCGTGCTGATCCTTTCCGTATTCCTTTTTCTCCGAGGGATGCCACCCAATGGCTGTCGGATAAAAGAGAATCTGGGCGCCTTGGATCGCGGTGAGTCGTGCGGCTTCAGGGAACCATTGATCCCAACAGATCAAGACGCCAACTTTGCCGTGATCGGTATCCCAGGCGCGAAAGCCGGTATCTCCCGGCGTAAAGTAAAATTTCTCGTAATAGAGCGGATCGTCGGGGATATGCATCTTGCGATAGACGCCTTGAATTTTCCCATTCGGATCCAGCACGGCGGCGGTGTTGTGGTAGAGCCCATCGGCGCGCTTTTCAAACAGCGACGCAATAATCGTGACTTTGTACTTTTTGGCGATTTTTCCCAGTGCATCCGTGCTTGGCCCGGGAATGGTTTCAGCCAGCTTAAAAAAGCGGTGATCTTCGACCTGACAGAAATACTGCGACGCAAAAAGCTCCTGCGTGCAGATGATATCAGCCCCCTGCCTGGCAGCCTGTTCGACCAGGCGCACCTGCCTGGTGCGATTGGCTTTCACATCCGCCGAGCAGTGCATTTGTGTCAAACCGATTTGGACGATACGACCCTTGCTCTTGTTTTTTCGTTTCATGCTCTTTCCTCGCGCAGAGTACTGATATGCGCGGTTGCCAGCAAGAGTTCAATGGGCGCAACAAAAAACTCATCCCGCCAAAGACATCGTGTCCTTGAGCGGGATGAGCTTCACGTCCGTGTACGAATCTCCGTTGCCTGAAACGAAGGGAAGAAATGAGGGGGCGTTGTGTTAGTGCATCCAAGGTGTCAATCGAAACGCCCCTCACTTCGACCCTCGCCCGAGCAACGGAAAAGGGAATAGTGAGAACTAGACCAGCAGCTGCGCGCCTGCCCAGTCAGCATGGTCGAAAGCGCTTCCGTCGCCGCCGTTGGTCACAACCAGCTTCAGTTCATTCGCGCCTGCGATGCTGACGCTGAGCTTTCTTGCGCCGTCGCTTCCACGCATCAAGCCGCTGTCGTATTTGAGCACCCCATCGGCATAGACGCGGAAGATCACGCTGCCGTTGTTGCCCACTTCGTCATCGACTCCGACGTCCGAGTTGAACGTCTTGTACTTGCCAGCCAGATTGTAGGTGATCGTGGAATCGGCATTGGTACCGACGCCTTTGGCGTAAGTCGTGCCATTGATTGTGATGGTGCGACCGTCGCTGGAACCCATTTCGCCGTTGCTCTTGTTCCTCTCGGCCGATCCCCAGGCGTTGGTCATGGACGACCAGCCCAGATCGCCGACCCAGGCGTTTGCCGTTGCGGTTGACGTCGGAGCGCTGGATGAGCGCGACAGCCGGGCATTGGCCCAGTCGCCGTGGTCGTGGTCAGAGCCGTCGTTGTTATTGTTCACAACCAGCCGCAGCGTTGATTTGCCCGTCACATCGAGGTTGATGTTCTTCGTTGCCGTGCCGGAGTTCATCGTACCGCTGTCGTACACCTTGGCGCCATCCACATAGACCTGGAAGACGATCGAGCCGGCGCTGCCGGTTTCATCATCCACACCCACATCAGAGAAGAACCGGGAATACTGCCCGTTGATGTTGTAGGTGATATCGGAGTTGGCATGCACGCCAAGGCCCTTGGCGTAGGTCTGGCCGTTGAGGGTGATCGTGCGGCCGTCGCCGCTGCCGTTCTCACCGTTGCTCTTGTCCTTTTCGAACGGGCCCCAACCATTTGTGGAGGACGACGCGTTCATGTTGCTGAGATAATCGGCGCTGCTGTCCTGGCCGATCATCGGCGAACTGGACACCGAGGACGTTGTTGCAGTGGTGGGAGTCGAGCTGGTGCTGGTTTTTCCGCCACTGGGATTGCCCGGGTCGGTAAATCGCGTGTTGCGTCCCGCCGGGCCTCGATTTTTCAGCCAGTTCAGATCGACCTGCGAACCGTTGTTCTGCTGGGTCAACCCGCGACCGACCAGACCATCGAGCGTGTTGCTGTAATAGTTGTTTCGCGCCAGGCACGATGTCGATCCAACGCCGTCGGTGTTCGCAAGCACCTGGTTGATGCCATACACGTAATTGTTTTCGACCAGGGTGTTGTCGCCGCCGGTCTCAAAACCGATGCGCACTCCGACGCCGTCCGGACGCTCCGGAGCGTAAATGACGTTGCGCCGGGCGATCGTGCCGGTGCTCTTGTCAGCCACGATCGAGAACGCAAACGAGTTATTGTTGTCGGAGAAATTGGACGAGAGGTGCGGCTTCTCGAACCAGTTGTCCTGAAGGATCGTGTTTCGGCCGTAGCTCTGGTACTCCACGCCCATGTGCTCGATGCCGGAAAAATAATTCTGCTCAATGGTCAGGTTGACGCCATTGTTATCGAGATTGTCGAGGTGCATCCCGGCGTTGCCATTGAGGAAGTTGTTGTTGGCAATCTTCAGGTTGTTCCAGTAGTAGCCGTAAACGCCAATCGCGTCATTGATATTGAACGTGTTGTTGGAAAACGTGCTGTTGGAAAGCGTGGTGGTAAAGGTAATGCCGTGGTAATCCGGCCCGTTACCGGCCATGTTGAACGTGTTGTTATTGATGACAATTCCCGAGTGGTTGCCATTGTCGATCATGATGGGCTTGCCGGTGAGGGTGAAGCCGTCCACGCGCGTGTTGTCTTCCTGGATGTGGAAGATGTGCTTGGAGGGATTTCCCTGCATCGTCGTGTTGTTGCCCTGATAGATTCGGCCGGAACCCTTGAGAAAGATCTGGTCGGAGAGGTTGTAGGTTCCGCCGGCGAAGACGATGGTGTCGTTCGACGCCGAAGCATTGATGGCGGCCTGAATGGCAGCGCGATCGTCGCGTCCATCATTTGGGATTGCACCGTAATTTCCTACCTTTCCAGCACAGTGGGATCCGAAGCTTGGAATTCACGTGACTTGAAGTCGCGGCC
>JADMIO010548895.1_pt1 | contig 68991 bp, 57 predicted proteins | sample 8958161 | NCBI WGS metagenome assembly JADMIO01 (sample SAMN16585339, study PRJNA669376) | soil metagenome | isolation source: Crop rotation soil | place: USA: Cullars Rotation, Alabama | collected 2011 | reverse complement strand
CCGCGACTTCAAGTCACGTGAATTCCAAGCTTCGGATCCCACTGTGCTGGAAAGGAGACGGCGGAACAAACGCGCCAGCACGTTCACCGGCAAGAAGAAACCGTGTCGACAACTGCGCCAGCATTTTCCATCCACTGATAGACCACCGCCTGGAACTACACAATGCAGGTGCGGATGATGACGCAGTGTTTGATCCCACGTATGCAGCACCGCCAGAAAGCCGATATCTGCACCGAGGTGGCGCGGGTCTGCGGCGATCGTGCGCAGCGTCTCCGACGCGGCGGCGAATAACAGGTTGTAGACCACTCGCTTATTCTGCAAAGCTACTGAAGCCAGTTGCTCTGGTAGAGTGAAGACTACATGGAAGTACTCCACCGGCAATAGATCAGCGAGCCTAGCTTGCAGCCAACGAGCCTTGGCGAGTGACTGGCACTTCGGGCAATGACGATTGCGACACGAGTTGTAAGCGATGCGTTGGTGGCCACACGCCTCACATTGCTCAACATGTCCGCCCAGGGCGGCAGTCCGACAGCGCTCGATCGCGCGCATCACGCGCCGCTGCTCTGGCGACAACTTATGCGTGAATTGGAAGTCGTGCCCGTGCTGGCGGAAAATATCGGCCACCTCTAAAGGTGGTCGCATGCTTACAATGGTTCTTTGTCTTCAACACCGAGGGCCAGAAACTCGAGCGGACTCGGAGCCGCGCGCACTGTGGCAGACGAGACGTAGGTGTAATGCTGGGTTGTGCGCAGACTGCGATGCCCGAGCAACATCTGAATGACGCGCACGTTCTGGCCTGCTTCCAACAGGTGCGTGGCGAATGAATGGCGCAAGGCTCTGACTGTGACAGGCTTCTTCACACCTGCTTCACTGCCTAAGCGCCGGCACATCTCAGCGACGCGGTGAGCCGTGATCGGTCGTTTGCCGTCCTGACCTGGAAAGAGCCACGTTGCCGGTCGCTCCTGCTGCCAATATTCTCTCAGCACCTTGAGCAAAGTGGGTGCCAGCATGACGTAGCGATCCTTCAGCCCTTTGCCTTGGTGGATGCGGATCACCATGCGTTCGGAGTCGATGTCTGTCAAACGCAGGCGTGTCACTTCTGAGGTCCTTAGACCACCGGCATAAGCCGTCATCAGTAAAGCTCGGTACTTGAGATTGCGAATCGCATCGAAGAGCTGTTTGACTTCTGATTGACTAAGCACGACGGGCAATCGTCGCGGCTGCTTCGGATAAGGAATACGCGTGATGGCCCAATCACGCTGCAAAGTGACGCAGTACAGGAAGCGCAGAGCACAGACCGTTTGCGTGAGATAACTGGACGAGGCGCGTCGCTCGTTGAGCAGATATACTTGGTACTGACGAATCTCTTCCGGCCCGAGCAACTCCGGTGATTTACCGAAATGCCGGGCGAAGTTAGCGATGCAGTCGGTGTAGATCCTAATGGTATGCGCTGATCGATTGCGTACCCGCAGATCGTCGACCATGCGCTGACGGAGAGCAGTCATGGAAAGCTCCTTTCAGAGGCAGAATGTTTGTTTGGCGACTACATTATGCTCTGTTGAAAGGAGCTTTCTGCTATGCAGACGAGAGGGAACAGTTGAGGTTCAAGCACCCGCTCGCTTGCCTACCGCGCAGCGGTTTTGTCCAAGACTGGATTATGTTTTTTTCAAAGCCAGCGGCGCCTGGTGATGCTCGGAAACATAATCAGTCTTATCAAACGCCTCGCCTTCTATTCCTTTCCTTTGGTTTCCAAGGTGCTTCAGTTACCTAAACGAACGTGTTGGGTATGGGGCTGCACTCGCCTGCGGCTCGTGTCTCACGCGCTTGAGCTCAAATTTTCGTACTAACCAGATCGCCGTAACTTTGAATAAAGACGTCTCACAGACGAGTTTGGTGAAACGCTTGTTCGATGCGGCGTGGAATTAACGTGAGCGCTGTTCGATAAGTTGACGTAAAGCTTGATTGACAGCGGCTGAATCCGGAAAAACCTTGGCAACATCCGGCTCAAGGACTACGATATTCGTGCCCTCTGCATATTGCTTTGCGTACTTACCAATGACCGCGTTGCTGAAATCATACTCGTCGAGTATTTCTACTTCCTCATTCTTTTCCTCGCTCATAGTCTCTTCTTTCACGTGAAGTCGCTGTTCTAGCGCTAATGATTCTTATAACCTCACCACGATAGGTATGCACCACAACCAAGGTGTGTTGCAAGCCTGATTGGCCGAGGACAACAAATCTATCTTCTTCTTCGGAATGTACGGGATCAGGAATTGTCCGCGACAATAGATCCGCAAAAACTGTCGAGGCCTCAGAGAACGAAACGCCGTGCTTTGTGAGATTTTCAGCAGCCTTCTCTTCATCCCACTCAAATGTGAAGCTCATGCCGGACAATATACGTCGTGATGAGAAAGGAGGGAAGGCATTGAACCCAGGACGCCTCGCCTCTGTTCCTTTCTTTTGATTCCAGCATTCTACAGTTACTTAAGCGAACGTGTTGCGTTATGGTGACGCACTCGCCTGCGGCTCGTGTCTCAGGCTCCTGACCTCAACGTCGCGTACTGACCAGAGCGGCGCTTCATGCTTTCTGATTGTGGTGAGACGGAGCGTAATTTTAATTGTCGCCCATCACCATCAAAGTGCCAGCCCTGATCGTTGCGTCTTGCCGAACAGTTGAGAATGAAGCGTAGCAGGTGGATTTCCTTTCGCAACATCGGCGCGAAAGACCAAGTATCGCGTCCGCCAGATATTCCTATGGAAGGATCTCAGAGCGACTTCGGCAGTCGCTTAGCCGAGGCCGGATGCGATGCTTTTACGATTGCTCAACTCTTGGGCCACCCTGAGTTCGAGTGACTACGTTACGTGAGATCAGTTGAAGAAACGAAACGCGTGGTCGTTGAAGCGATAAAACTGAGTTCGAAAAGTGTCCACAAAATTGGCCACTATGAAGTACTGCCGCCAGTGCGGGCAGCCGTAAGTAATGAAAACAAATGGTGGAGCAGAGGGGGCGAATCCGCTGACCGCCCCATTGCGAATTAGACGACCGGCAAAAACGTAAGTAAATGCCCTTTCGAAAGTTGCAACCACCGAGGAAAATCAAGGCTTTTGCGCTTCCTTCCCCTTCGTTGCTAATGCCTCACACTGTTGTGCTGCGAATTCTGTCCACAAATTGGCCACATTTCCGTGCTTTGGTTCATTTGTTCGTGATCATCGTTTGGCCATTTGTGAAAGTACTTATACCTCGAAACTTTCGGGCTTTGTCACCATTGGTTAACCTGCCCAGTAGCAGTACCAAGTTCCTCGGATTCGATTTTCCTAAGAATGATTGCCTCACTTATCTTAGATACAGTTTTCCAGGACTGCCAGCTTCGCTCCTCCTCTCAATCTGCTCGCCGCCTGTCGCCCCCCTGATCAAATTCAGGTCGCCGTTATGGTGCAATCACTCTTCGGCAATTCGCCGCCTCTGGCAGTGGATTCCTCCATCTTGACACAGGGTGAGACTGCGGAAAGAATCTATTCGTTAGCCCGCATGAAGACAAAACTACTGGATCTTGTGCGAGGAGCGCCACAGTGGCTCGAATCACAGCCGACTACGGATCGAGAAACGGCGAAGTAGTACGCCATGAACAAGTTTCAATCGTTCATTGAAGGCATCGAGAACCAGCCAGACGAGATGGGCGTTCAGAAGTTAGTGCATGCACTGTGCTTCCACATCGCAGATCAGTTCGAGTGGTTGCCGATTACTGCGAGTCCATTTTCGGATTCTGCGAACGCGCGGATCAGGTCCGTGGGAAGGTCAAGCAAGGCTAACAACGGCGGAAGTTAGCGCGCTACGCGCGATTGCAAGGCGAAGCGCATTGCTAGCGGCTCAAATTGAGCGTTAGATTTCCTCTCAGTGAAACAACGTCAAATCTTGAAAGGAAATTTCTTATGAATCATCGCCAAGCCTATGCAATGGTTGTTTGTTTTCTTGTGCTCTTCGCCTTCACTAAAGTTACGAATGCACAATCAAGCGACAGGGACAACCCTACGCCTCTAACGTCGAACAAGATTTCATCGCCAATCAGTACTGACGATAGCAGTGTCTACTACCGCTTTGAAGCTGGACCCGGTGAAGTGACAGCCACACTCAACGTTGAACCGGATCTTAGAGGCCATAATCAAGTAACTGTTTACTTCCTTCTTTCCGAAACTGGGAAAAGACTTGTTACTTTGAGCCTATGGACTTACGCTGAGGCTAAAGAGCAAGTTCAGAGCTTCATTTTGACTCGCCGCCAAATGGTAACGATGCGCGTTTGGTTCCCTAACGGAGTTAATAGTTCAGGAGGCAGATATCAATTGTCGCTTAGTGGCGCGGTCAAATTAGGGCAGGATGACGCACCATCTAAGCCAAAAACAGGTAGGGGCGCGACCTTTAATATTCCAGAAGATAAAACGCATAGCTCTGACTGTTTGCCTAAACAAGGGACTCTAATTATCAAAATGAAAGATGGCTCGAAGAAGATCATTGATTTGAGCGAAGCCGAAACGGTAATAGTTGTTCCCTGATAACACGGCGAAATCCAATGAATTGAGAATTATTCAACAATGGTTTGCGGGAAAGACATGAAGCGACGATTGCCGATCTAATGGTACATTCTGATCCGCAAACAACGCGACGCTACACGCATGCAACGGATAGAGCGAAGCGGGCGGCGGTCGAAGCGGTAAGATTGCGCGTCTGCCACAATCCTGCCACAAATGAAGAACGGCGACCGTTACCGATCGCCGTAAGTGCTTGATTTAACTGGTCGGGGCGAGAGGATTCGAACCTCCGACCTCACGGTCCCGAACCGTGCGCTCTACCAGGCTGAGCCACGCCCCGACGTTGGTGGATGATAGGGAAGGGAGAAGGTGGTGTCAAATACCCGTTACGGTTGATTCGTCGAGGAGGAGGTTGCGGGGATCGAGATCGACACCGAGGGGTTTTTCGCGTAAGGGGATGGTTTCGATTAATTGTTTTCCGGTGGGCTTCAGAATGAGGTCGCGTTTGCCGGAGGTGGTGGAGATGGTGACTTGCACCGGATCTAAAAATGCATTGCCGGGTTGGGATTGTTTGAGTGTGAGTCGCAACTCCCTGTTCCGCAGCCACTCCCAGCTCAGCTCGTATTGCGGATGGCCACTGTCGTAGACCCAACGCGCGAAGAAGGCGCGCAGGTCGCGGCCGGAAGCTTGCTCGAGTGCTGAACGCAGATCTTCGGTGCTGGCTGTCGCGTTCTTGTGTGCTGCGTAGTAGTTTCGGATGCCGCGGAAGAAGGCCTTGTCTCCGAGGTTCGAGCGGAGCATGTGCAGCACCCACGAGCCTTTTTGATAGTTGTTGGGGTTGAGAAGTTCGAGCAGATTCTCCGTGTCGCGATCGAAGATCGGCACACGGCTTTTCTTCTCATACGCAAACACACTCGCCGCCCCATTCTTCATGTACTGCTGAAAAGCCTCTTCACCTTCGTATCGCTGCACAAACAGTCCCGCGAAATACGTTGCGAAACCCTCACTCAACCACAAGTCAGACCACGTCGACTCCGTAACAGAATCTCCAAACCACTGATGCGCGATCTCGTGTGCGATCAGAGTCACGTTGTTGAGAGGAACACCGTACGTCTTACTCATCCCCGCGGGCGACGAGCGATTGAAGAGAGTGCTCGTAAAGACGATGGCACTCGAGTTTTCCATCCCGCCAAAGCGAGTGGCGCCAACGATCAGCGCCAGCTTCTCGTATGGATAAGGCGCGACCGTTTCAGTGAAGAACTCAACCGACGGAATCGCCGGCGAGAAACCTTTTATAGCGACCGGACTGTCAGAGTGCGGCACGTAATAGGAAAGCAGCGACGGCTGCGTGGGTTCGAGTCGCGCAAACTGGCCCACCGCGATGACCATGCAATACGGCGGAATCGGAACGCCCTCTGAAAAGGTCCAGGTGCGTTGACCGTTAGCGCTTGTTTCGACGTGGTCCAAGCGGCCATTAGCGACCACCTCTTCACGCGCCGGCGCAGTGATGTTGAAGGTGACAGTGGCTTTCGCCGAGGGATGGTCCAGCACCGGTATCCAATGATGAACTCGATTGGGCCAGTTGTCTCCCACCGCCGCGGGTTTGCCGTCTTTGTCGGCGGTGAGGATCAATCCATCCTTCGGCTTGCCGTGGTATTGGACCTCGAGAATGTAAGGAGTACCCGGGCTTGCCGCATCGGGAAGGTCAATGTGGAGCTTGCCGTCCTTGCGCAGGAATGTGTATGAGCTGCCATTGAGAGTGACTCGATCTACCGTCAGATCTCCAAAGTCGACATCTATCTCGCGCGTCGGTTTGACGATAGTCAAATTGATGCGGGTACTCGCGGACGTGATTTCGGAGAGTTGATCGTTGAGCGTGATGTTGACGAGGTAGTGTGTTGGACGCCAGGTGTCGATGAGACGCTCGACGCGAGTCGCGAGCGCCGTAGACGACAGAATAGCTAACAGAATTAGAACGCGGATTAACACGGATGTTAGACGGATCAACTAACGAACTCCGAGCATTAGTAGTGCTGAACGGTCGGAAACGGATCGGTCGCTGTTGAGCCAGTCATTGTAGGCGACTAGCTCGTCTTCAGTCACAGGACGGTTACCGAGTCGTGCGACCGGCGTGCGTTCGAAGGCACGATTCGTTAGCGCCATGTGTGCCTTGCGCACCGGCAATGGCCTCGCCTGGGCCAACGCCGCTTCAGCCGCTTCGACGTCGGGAAAGAAGTCATCGTAAGCCAGCAGGTGCCAGACGGTGTCCGCTCCTTCACCTTCGACGGCCAGCACACGAAGCAGTCCAAACCCGCTTTCGAGTTGAAAGATCAGATCATCGCCGGGATTGAAGGGGTAGGGCATATCACGCTCTCGTATGCTTCAAGCACTCTATCAGCCATGTGCGCGGCTGTGTAGTGCTCGCGCACGCCGCGGAAACCATTCGCGCTTAGCTCCTCCGCCAGCGACTCGTCTTTTGCGATCTTTAGAATACCATCGGCGAGGCTCTGCGGATCGTCGGGTTGGACCAGCAGCCCGCCGCCAGTGTTTTCAACAATCTCGGTAAACGCTCCTCTGCGTGGTTGGACCAACGGAATGCCGCAGGCCATCGCTTCCAGTAACGAGACGCCTTTCGGCTCATCGTAAGTGGCAGGCACAGACATCACGTCCATACTTTGAAGAAATGCGATCTTCTCAGCACGATCCAACACGCCGCGATAGTGAAACTCACCCTCGAGTCCGGCATCTTTCAAATGCTTTTGAATCTCCGCGAGATAGGGTTTGCAATCGGCGGCCATGTAGCCCGCGGCTTCGAATCGTGCTTCGGGCAACTCTCCAGACTGACGCGCGATGCGATACGCTTCCGCCAGTACGTGCAGTCCCTTTTCCGGCGCGACGCGCGCGAGAAATCCGACCGTGAATGGACCACCGCGGCCAGGCTTGCGCAAGTCGAAGCCCTGCGGATTGATCCCCAGAGGCACAACGCGAATCTTCTCGGCGGGAATGCCGAGATAACCAGGCATGAAGCGCGCGTAATATTCGCTCACGGAGAGAAACAAATCGACGTGTTTGATCTGATCGCGAATGAGATCGAGCGACTGCGTGCGATACGGTTCCTGCAAGCCGTCGAGAAAAAGATCTTCGCCCTGAAGCGTGCAAACAACCGGCGCCTTGAGCGCCTGTTTGAGTGGCTCAGCTAAACTGATCAATAACGAATAAGGCAGATTGACGACGTCAGGCGGCGCTTGATCCTTCACCCAATCGACAAACTTAAAGATCTCCTTGCGCTGAAATCCGTCTTCTCCCTTCAAAACTGAAACAGTCATCTCACCCAACATTTTTGGATTGGTCGAGATCGATTTCCGTGACGCCAGACTCAAAACCGTTTTCGAATCCCACAAGCGATCGAGCCAGCGCGGCGTTTTCCGAAAGAAGGGAACGTACTGTTCGAGATAAGCGCTGATGCCGCCTAAAACAACGTGATCGCGACTGACGTTTGGTTCGTCCGTGAATGTCGGCGTGTAGACGGGCAGGAGCATCACGTCGTGATCGCGCGCGATCAACTCGGTGGCCATTGCGTTGTCGCGCAGACAACTGCCGCAATACATTCGCCCCGCGCCGCCTGTGAGATAAAGAATTCTCACCTCGAGTCCTCAGACGGCGACAGCGTGCTGGAATGCCCGGCGCGCGTAAAGATGTTCGAAGAGATTGCCTTCGTGAGGCTGGTCCCAGCTCACCTGGTTCGTGCGTATGGCGCCTATGTTGAGACGATCGATACGCGGAGAAGCGACGAGCGTCTGGATCAGCTTCGGATCTTTGGTGATCGCTGTTGCGACCAGGGTTGGACCAAGATGGGTCGAGATCTCGTCCTGATCGACTTTCACGACGCTCGCGAAGGGAAACAGAAACTCTTTCATCGCAAGCGGATGATCGGGCTCGCAAAGAAGCACGGTAGGAAGCAGGTAGGAACAGTTGTTCCAGTTGACGAGTCGTTCGCTATCGCGATAAGCAGCAGTGACGTCGCGTGCGCCCGGTTCGGACAAGCCCTGATCGATCATCGCGTTGATGCGTTCAGCGATCCGCGGGTCGACAAATGGCGCGAGTTGAGCGTGCTCGTCGTCCGCGGCGCGGGGCACGACCTGGGCCAGCCTTTTAGCGAGTGCTTCACTGATCTGTTCGACGTGCGCGGGCGCCCAAACAGCCGAAGCGTTGACGCAGGAACGTCCGCCGTTGTCGGCGATTGAAGCAATCATAACGTCAAGGTATTGCTCCCAATCATCAACGCAGTCTTCACCGATGATGATCTTGCTGTAGCCTGGACCATGTATCTCAACGCGTGGATCGTTTTGCCAGATGCCGGTGGTTGATGAATCGCCGAACAGGAGCGAACGGCCGCAGTTTCGCAGTATCTCGCCGGCGCCGGCGTGATCGGTTGGATAGAAACTGAAAGCTTCGCGCGGCGCGCCGGCTTTAATTAACGACTGAATGATTCGATAAGGCGTCCAGGGCTCGGCGCTGCCGGGTTTGAGCACGAGCGGAATGCGAAGCGCGATGGCGGGAATCCAGAGCGAGTGAACTCCGGGCGAATTGTTTGGCAGCACCGCGCCGAGCGATTGCGTGCGTGGAAAGAAACTCAGCGTGTGACCTTCGAACTCACCGAAGCCGCGATCGAGAAGTTCCCAATCGAGATTTCGCGTGAGACCGTTGAGCACGCTTTCCATGTTGGCGAGCATGCTTTTGATCTTCTGCATGTTGCGGCGCGCGAGCACGTAGGGAAGCCCGGTCGTTGCCGAGACTTGCTTTACGTAATCGTCGGGAGATTGCGTCGAGTCGCCGAGAGGTAAAGAGTCGTTGACGAAGTAATCGGCGGCGTGAGAGCAGATGTTGACGAGCTCCCGTGTCGAGAAGCGTTGCAGACTTGCGCGAGCGATCTCCTGTCGTCCGAGGTCACGGCGGATCAGTCCGGCGTTCGCCTGGCTGACGTCGACGAAAGGCTCGCGCGTTTGATGATGCGCGACGCGAGCGATGTCGAGACTTTTGTATTGATTGCCGTGACGCAGAATCGGTATGTGCAACATGATTTAGCCCTTAATCACAAGTCTCTCTCGGTGAACCCGGGTCAGTACCGTAACGCGGTAGCGTCGAGTCAGCTCTCGTTTAATAATACGCTACCGACCCGACGCTACCGCGTTACGGTACTGACCCGGTCCAAGCAGATTGCCCAATACACCCGGTCCAAGCGGAGCCCTCAATACACCCCTTCAACGACGCTGGTTTGGAAACGAGAAAAGGGGCGGACGTTGCGGACGCCGTCCCACGGATAGAGATCGCATGGCGGTTCACGCTCGGCTTCGTCGCGCTCCAGAAAACGCGGCATGAAGAACTCTTTGGTAAGAGTCGTCAGACGAACGCGGCCCGTTTCACCATATTCGACGACTCGATCCGGCTCGTCCGGATCGACGACTTCAACCATCGCGCGCGGCATCGGCGGATAGTAAATGATCGCGTAGTTGTCTTCCGGCTGGCGTGGTTTGTGAACTGCCAGACCCATCAGCGTGTTACCATAAGTGGGCGCGAAGTACGCGCCTTCAAGCAGCTCTTCGACCGCGAAACGATGAAACTGCGGCGTCATTTCAGTGCCACCACAAAAGACGCCCGTGATACCCATCTTCTTCAGTGACACTTTCTCACACAGCGCTTCGAGAAGTTTCGGAGTCGTAAACAGGCAACGAATGTTGTCGTGAGCGCGCAGCAGCGTCAGACCCTGCTCGACGACGTGCTGCTTGTACTGCTCGGCCATCTTCGGCTGGCCCATCTTCAGCAGCTTGATGACCCAGCGCGGATCGAGATCGACCATGAAACAAATGCCACCGCGATGCTGGGCCAGGTGCTCGACAGCGAGGCGCAAACGGCGTGGACCAGTTGGTCCAAGCGATAGCCAATCCGAGTTACGTGGAAAAAACTCTTCCGGCAACGTGTCGCTGAAAGCTTCGTAGTCGAGTCGAAAGTCTTCGATGTTGATGCGCGACTTCGGCACGCCTGTGCTGCCGCCGGTTTCAAACGTGTAGACAGGCCGGCCCGCGTAACCTTTCGGCACCCAGCGACGCACCGGGCCACCGCGCAACCACTCGTCCTGAAAGAAACCGAAACGGGAAAGATCGTCGTACGTCTGTATCTCTTTCCGCGGGTCCCACGAAAGGTTCCTGGCGAAGTCGAGCCAGAAGGGACAACCGGTTTTGGGATCGAAGTGCCACGCGACAACTTCACGAACCCATGCGTCTAACATTTCGCGGTTCATATTTATGGAATCGTCTTCTCAGTTTCTCTTAACAAATCTGCAAAACGCGGATCTTTACGAAGCTTCGCGAGGTGCGGATCGACGCGCACAAACGTGAAGCCAACCGCATGCTCGCGCTCCGCCTGGGCTAGCCAGCGAAACGCGTTGTCGAAATCGTCGAGCCACGTGTAGATGATCGCGATTTCATACGCCGTTACCCAGTTCTGATTACGCTTCGCAATGATCTCGGTCAAGATCGCTTTTGCTTCGTCGCGTTTTCCGGTCGCCGCGAGCACGTGTGCACGTTTGGCGTGCGTCGTTGGCGTGTCGCCCGCAAAGCTCCGCTCCTGCTCAAACGCCGCCATTGCTTCGTTGTGCATGCCCTTTAATTCGTATGCCCAACGCAGGATCGTATGCGCAGCAACCGCGCCTGCATCGAGCTCGAGTGACTTCCGGCACTGAGATACAGCCTCATCAAACTTGCCCGCCAGAAACAGTACGTTCGCGACCGCCGTTGCGATCACTGCCGATTGCGGCGAGATCTGGCGCGCACGCTCGATCTCGGCGTACGCCTCAGCGTGCCGGCCCATGGCTGACAAACTGTACGCGTACCAACGATGGGCCACTTGGTTGCTGGGCTTCAGTTGAATCGCCTTGCGCAGCTCGCGTTCAGCGTCGACCCAATCGCGATCGTAGTGCAGACGGACAAAGCCAAGCGAAGCATGAGCCTCGGCTAAACTGGGATCAGCCTCGACCGCGCGCAGCGCCGATGCTTTGGCGCGCTCCCACGCCTGTGCCGGCGGCGGCTCGACGTACCAATTCAACAACGCGTAGCAATCGGCGAGCTCCGCATGCGCCATCGCAAACTCCGGATCGAGCTCAACAGCACGTTCGAGACGCTCGATCGCCTGGCGCACGCCTTCCGCAGTTCGCCTAGTCGAGTAGTAACGTCCGGCAGTGTAGAGCTGCCGAGCTTCTTCGTTCTCTCCCGCCTGCGTCTCCGGAGCCGGGAACAAGATCTGTTTCGTGATCGGAGCGATCGTGGCGCCCTGCTTTCGTTTCTTCGGCAGCCCCGTCACTGCCGCCATCATCTTGCGATAGAGCGCGGGATGACGCAGATCGCGCAGAATCCGTTCGAACGCCGGCTCACCACGCAACGGATCAAACTGTGGCTCGACGCCTAACCACACCACCCACGCATCCTTGATTGCATGAGCGTTGAGAAGCAGTTCCAACGCGCGCTCGCGTTCACCGAGGTTCAGGTGCAACAACGAAAGGTGATACGGCGAGACGTAGCTGTGAACCGACAACTGCGTCAGTCGCTCCAAAACCGTGCGTGCTTCTTTCTCCTTGCCGGCGGCCGCGTATGTGCTGCCCAAAACTGAAAGATAAAACTGACTGCCACCGGAAAGATCCAATGCCTTCTCCGCTGTCTTCACGGCGCGGTCCAAGTCGCCCGTGTGTCGCAGCGCCCAGGAGTACGTGATCAGGCCATACGAAAAATCGGGGACTGCTTCGAGCATGCTTTGGAAAGTCACGATCGACTCATCAAAGCGGCGCGCGTGGTAGTAACACCAGCCGAGTGCCTGAAGCACGCTCGGCGAGAGCGGATCGAGCTGGCGTGTGCGCAGCATCTGCTCGATGGCCTCATCGAAACGGCCTTCCATCGTCAGATGAAACGCGTACCAGTGATGACCGATCGCATAGTTAGGATTGATCTCGAGCGAGCGACGGTGCTGGCCCTCCGCGACGGCCCAGTCGAAGTCATGACAAACAGTGGCGAAGCCGAGCGCGCTGTAAGCCTCGGCGGAAGTCGAATCCAGTTCCACTGCTTTCGCTGCGTTTTGTTTCGCGGCTGCTGAAGTCTCGGCAAACGGACGAATACCAAAGACGCCGAGCCAGTTGTAGTAATCGGCGATGCCCGTGTAGGCAAGCGCGTAATCGGGATCGGCCTTGATTGCTTTCTTGTAACACTCGAGCGCCTTTGCGAGACCGACTTCAGTGTAAGAGTTCCAGTAGTAACGACCACGCAGATAAGCTTCGAAAGCTTCGGAGCTGTCAGTGCCACGTTTCGACAGTTGCCGCTTTTCATCGCCTGTTAGTTGCGGCAGCAACGCGGCTGCGACTTTCTCGGAGATCGAATCTTCGATCTGGAGAACGTCTGTCGATTCTTCGTCAAACTGTTCGGCCCAACGAGTGACGCCTTCACTCACGCTCAGCAGTTGCGCAGTGACGCGAATGCGATTGCCGATGCGCCTGAGACTGCCGTCGACTACGTAGTCGATACCGAGATCGCGTCCCGCGATGAGCGGATCGATCGCGGCGCCGTGATAACGCAGCACGCTGCTGGTTGGCCGCACTACCAGACGCTGAACGTTGCTGAGTCTGGTGATGAGCGCGTCAGTCAGTCCGACTCCGAGATACTCGTCGCCGGTGTTTTCTCCCGGCGGACTGAGAATCCGGAACGGCAGTACAGCGATCGATTCCTGATCCTCACGCAACTGACCGGCAATCGTAGGCAGCGCAGCGAGACGGTGGTCCAACTTGCGCAGCATGTCGGTGAAACGCGGATGTCCGTGCAATGGATCGAGCTCGGGATCGACTCCCATCCAAAGCACCTTGGCGTCGCCGGTTTCGTACGCTTTCTCGAGCAAGTCGAGTGCTTCTTCGCGTCGATTGAGCGCGCTGTTTACGAGCGCCAAATGATAAGGAGAAACGTAACGCCGTTCCGCCAGCACCTGCATTTCGTCGAGCGCGGCTTGTGCGGCGTCAAGATTTCCGGCAGCAGCGTGAGCACAGCCGAGCCGTCCTAACGTATGCGACGCCTTGCCCATTAATTCCACGCAACGTTCCGCAGCCTCGATGGCCTCGGCGTGGCGGCTGAGACGGCTGAGCACGAAGCTCGCGCCGTAAAGCATCATCAGGTTTCGCGGTTCGTTCTCGAGTGTGGCGCTGGCGAAGCGATACGCCTCATCAAAGCGCCGCGCGTGATACGAACACCAAACAACACTGAACCGCGAGATAATTGCCAACGGATCGAGATCGCGACCAGTGTGAGCTTCGCGCAACGATTCACTAAAGCGGCCTTCCATCGCGAGCTGCAACGCGTACCAGGTGCGTGCTGGTGAGTAGTTCGGATCGAGCTCAATGGCGCGAACGAGGTGATGCTCGGCGCTGGCCCAGGCGAAGTCGCGACAGAGTATGGCCTGGCCGAGTGACGTGTGACCTTCCGCAAGATGTGGATCGAGCTCGACTGCTGTCGAAGCAGCTTCGTAAGCCGCCGCGGAACATTCAACGTACGGCATCACGCTGAAGACGCCGAGCCAGTTGTGATAGCTCGCCACGCCCGCATGCGCGAGTGCGTATCTCGGATCGAGTGCGATTGCCTGTTGGTAACAAACGATCGCGCGCGCGAAACCTTCTTCAGTAAACGTGTTCCAGTAAAAACGTCCGCGCAGGTAAGCTTCGTGCGCCTGCGGATTGTCGGTGCCGCGCTTTGCGAGTCGCAGGCGCTGGTCCACCGTCAGATGCGGAACGATCGCTTCGGCGACGTGAGAAGAGATGATGTCTTCGAGATTCAGTACGTCTGTGAACTGCTCATCGAATTGTCCGGCCCACGCCGTGGTCTCGTCGCGCACGTTGAGCAACTGAATCGTCACGCGAATACGTTCCGACGCGCGCCGGATTCTGCCGTCCAAAACAAACGCGACGCCAAGCTCGCGTCCGGCGCGCAACGGATCGGCGTCAGTGCCGTAACGAAGCACGCTGCTGGTTGGTCTGACTGCAAAACTGCGAATCGCGCTGAGCCGCGTGATGAGAGCATCCGCCAAACCCGTGCCGAGATAATCCGGACTACTTTCGGGCTGATTGATGTCCATCAGCTTCATGGGCAAGACAGCCAATGAGTTCTCGTTTGACGCGTCCGGCCGGGCCACCATGCTGGCGTGCGGCGGGTCGGGCAGATCGCTGATGGGACGGCCTTCGAGATAGCGCGTGATGTCGTCGCGCAGGTCCGCGGCGGTTTGATATCGCCATTCGGGTTCCTTGCGCAGCGCCTGCATGACGATGTTGTCGAGGTCGCCGGCGAGCGCGCGACGCAGCGTCTCGAGAGTGCTGCCTCGCGTGTTGTAAAGCTGTTTGAGTGTTGCGTTTTCGTCGCCGGTGAGAAGACTCGGCAACAGATCTTCAGCGCGAGTGATGATGATACTCGGCGGCGCCGGCGCTTCTTCGCAGATCACACGTGCGATTTCGTGCGGCGCTCGATTAACCAGGCGATACGGACGGTGACCAGTCAACAACTCGTAAAGCAACACGCCGAGCGAATACACGTCGGTGGTTGGCGTAGTCGGCGCGCCTTGTACTTGCTCGGGCGACGCATACTCCGGCGTCATCAAACGCATCGCGGTCGCGGTTGGATCGTGCGTGATGTCACCCGCGAGTTGCGGATTGAGCAACTTCGCGATGCCGAAGTCGAGCAGTTTCGGAATGCCTGCGGAGGTTACGAGTACGTTTGATGGTTTGATATCGCGGTGTACGACCTGTTTCTGGTGTGCGTAGTGAACCGCGTCGCAGATCGAGCGAAACAGTTTCAGCCGCTCGGTGATGTTCAGTTTATTGCTGTCGCAATAACTGTAGAGCGGCTGCCCTTCGATAAACTCCATCACGAAGTAGGGCAGGCCGTCTTCGGTGGTGCCGCCGTCGAGCAAACCGGCGATGTGCGGATGGTCGAGTGCGGCGAGTATCTGGCGTTCTTTGCGGAAGCGACGCAGGACAAAGTCGGTGTCCATGCCGCGCTTCACCAGCTTGATGGCCGCGCGTTTGTTGAACTCGTTGTCGGCACGGGAAGCCTCGTAGACCGCTCCCATGCCGCCGCGTCCGATCTCTCGTTCGATCCGGTAGGAGCCCAGCCGGCGCCCGATCATCGGGTCCTTGTCTTCAACAAACGACTCGAGCGCGCTCAACTCGGTGTTTCCATAGATGGGTTCGTCGAGCAGTTCGCCCGCACTGTCATACTGCGAAAGCAGTGATTCAACGTCGCGCCTCAGAGTTGTGTCTTCAGCGCACACCTCTGAAACGTAGCGATTTCGATCTTCGGGAGAAAGATCTAGCGCCGCTTGAAAGATTTCTTCAACTTGTCGCCAGCGTTCGGGAGTCATGAGTTCTTCTCTGCGAATCTTTGTAGCTTCTGCGTCGCAGAGGTTGCCTAAGCAAAATCCATCACAGAGACACAGAGTGAACAGAGGTTACACAGAGATACTTCTTAGAGTGGTTACTAATCAATTGGTAAATCTGGACTGCTGCGTGCATCAAGCATTTCTTTGCATCTCCCCATGAAGCCAGGCTTTGGCAAAGCGCCAATGACGTTTAATGGTTGTGGGAGTGACACCCAAAACGTCTGCTGTCTCTTCAATGGAAAGACCACCAAAGTAGCGTAACTCGACCATACGTGCTTTTTGTGCGTCAAATGTTGCCAGTGTTTTGAGCGCGTCGTCCAGCGCAATCAGCTCGGCGCTTCGTTCGACCGCGCGATCGATATTTTCATCCAGGGAGAGTTTCTGAAAATCCTGGCCCCGCTTCTCCGCGTTATGCTTGCGCGCATGATCCACCAGCAAGCGACGCATTATCTGTGCAGCGACTCCGAAAAAATGAGCGCGGTTCTGCCAGTTCACCCTCGACTGATCGATGAGCTTTAGATACGCCTCATGAACCAGCGCGGTTGGTTGCAGAGTGTGATCGGGCCGTTCCCGTCGCAGATAATTGGCCGCAAGCTTACGGAGTTCATCGTAGATGACGGGTAACAAAAGATCAACCGCAGCACGATCGCCGTTCGAGAGCTCGATCAGTAGACGAGTTATGTTGTCAGCGGGGCGTTCGCTCAATCGTTAACTCTCCCGAATCCAAGACTTAAGGTCCATTAGTATAAGACGAACAGAACCGCGCGCGATAGGGCTGGGTGACCCAAATCGCGGATTGTTTGCGCGTTAACGTTCGAAGGTGATTTTGGCAGATCTTAAGAGGTAAATATCATGCAGGCGTTGACGGGAAAAATTAGCAATATTGTGACGCGAGTGTTTGGTTGCTGGCATGCGGAGCTCAGCCGGCCATTCTCACGCGGAGGCCGCGCTTATCGAAAGTGTTTGAGCTGTGGCGCGCAACGGCAATTCAACTTGGGCAATTGGGAGATGCAGGGTAAGTTTTTTTACAGTAACTAACTACTGATCGAGCTTTGTGGTCTGTGTAAGTTTGTTCCCTTTGTCAGAGTAGATGTAACTATCGCGGGCCTTCACCACCATATCAGCTTCGGTAACTTTCACTTTTATCTGTCGTCGCTCGCCGTCTTTACCGGTCTTTGCCGGGTAGTAGCCGAGACTGTACTGGCGACCTAATTCCTCAGCAATCCACGTAAATGCTTGCGCGATTCCAAACAAGGAATCGCCGCTGTAGAAGCGTCCCCCAGTCGAGTTTGAAAGCGCATGAAGGTAGGCGACGGCCCTTCTGTAGTCTCCGGGATTGGCTGTGCCTGTCGTCGTGCCGGGGATTCCGGGGGTTGGAAGTGGAATGCCGAAAATCGTTCCGCGGCCACTGGGCAATCCCGGGGCGTGGACGCCGCCGCCGATTCCGCCCATTCCCGAAGTGTCGTAGTCAACTGAATAGATCGGAGCGTCTGACTCCTCAGCCAGACGGACGGTGCTCTCGTATGAAGCACGGTGACTGGTCGTGTCCACGCCGTCAGTAAAGAGAACGACTGCTTTTCGACCGGGAATCGTATTTAGTTGTTTCTTGAGTATGTCCTCGACGGCGTCATAGAGACGCGTGCCGCCGCCGGTGCGCGTACGACGGATGGCTTTCGTAATTACCTCGCGATCGGTCGTCGCATTGCACTGCACCTTGATCCGATCGTCAAACGACATCACCATCACGCTGTCCGAATCTTTCAGCTTACTGACGAAGTTGATCGCGGCGTCTTGAATGTCATCGAGACGAAACTGTGTTGAGCCGCTGGTGTCGATGAGCAGGACGACGCTGAACGGCGAATCAGTGGTGGCGAAGTAAGCGATTTTCTGTTCCAAGCCGTTTTCATAGATGCGAAACTGCTCGCGACGCAGGAGGGGGACATATCTGCCGTTCCGATCGAGAACGGAGACCGGCACAGTTACTAAGGACGTATCGAACCGAATGACGTCGCCTTCGACGGTTTCGCCCTCAGGCGCGACGGTTGACTGGCGCACTTCCTCGTTGGTTTCGGTAGTTTTTCCAGGTTCAGTCTGGCTGGGCTTGGGCTCGGGTGCTTTTTTGCGCCCTGACTGTGCGTAGAGACTGAAGGGCAGCAAAGAGACACTCAAAAGCAGGATCAGCGGCAGTTTAGTTTTCATCATGACAGTTCCTGGCCTGGAAGTGTGCGCGTTCGGGAGAGTGTGTCGTTCGGTTGTGAAGTAGATGTCGGGGAGTTGAAAAGGGTTTTCCCGCAAAGGCGCAAAGGAAAGCCGGCCTTATAAACTTTGCGCCTTTGCGCCTTTGCGGGATATATTGCGACGCAATTTACTGACTTCAGCAGAGAACTGCCCGAACAACATGAGCGCAGAAACCATCAAACTCGACCCAAAACTCCGCGATACGGGTTTTATTGGTCACCCAAAGGGGCTCGGTCCGCTGTTCTTTACCGAGCTTTGGGAGCGTTTTAGCTACTACGGCATGCGCGCCATCCTTGTCCTTTATATGGTTGCGCCTCCGGCGCAGGGTGGACTCGGATTTGACGTCAAACGCGCGGCCTCGATTTACGGCACTTACACGATGGCCGTCTATTTAACCGCCTTACCGGGTGGACTAGCCGCGGACTATTTCCTCGGAGCGCGTCTCGCCGTCTTCATTGGCGGCCTCATCATCGCTGCCGGTCACTTCTCGATGGTCTTCCACTCGATGACGTCGTTCTATCTCGGCATGGTTCTGATCGCCGCCGGCACCGGTCTGCTCAAACCAAACATCAGCGCCATGATTGGCGGTCTCTACGGCGAAAACGATCCGCGTCGCGACTCCGGTTTCTCGCTTTTCTACATGGGCATAAACATCGGCGCCGTTTTAGCGCCGCTTGTCTGCGGCTACCTCGCTCAGAGTGACAGTTTTAAGCGCACCCTCGTTAACAACGGCTTCGACCCGGTAACGAGTTGGCACTGGGGATTCGGGGCGGCCGGGGTCGGGATGATTTTGGGCCTGATTATCTTCGTGATCTTCGGCCGCTGGTTAGCACACGTCGGCAGCCGGATCACGAAGAAGGCGGTGGAGAAGGTAAGCGAAGCTGCTGCCAATCAGTCTTTGACGTCGGCGGACTGGAAACGCATCGCCGCGATCTTCATCTTCTTTCTCTTCACGATACTGTTCTGGGCGGCGTACGAGCAGAAAGGCGCGAGCCTGAACCTGTTTGCGAAAGAGCTCGTGCGCACGGAGATCTTCGGCGTCGGATTTCCGTCGAGCTACCTACAGTCGTGTACGCCTTTCTTTGTAATTATTCTCGCGCCGATATTTTCTTACTTGTGGGTGAGTCTCGGAGATCGCCAGCCATCGAGTCCGGTCAAGTTTACTCTTGGCCTCCTGTTCATCGGCCTGGCTTACCTGCTCATGATACCGGCGGCAATGATGACGGTGCAGGGCAAGGTCAGTCCGATGTGGCTGGTCGGTCTTTACTTCCTGGAAGTTTGCGGAGAGATGTGTTTGAGTCCGGTCGGACTCAGCACGGTGACCAAACTGTCGCCCGCGAAACTGATCGGCATCATGATGGGTGTCTGGTTCCTGGCGTCTTCGCTGGGCAGCAAGCTGGCTGGATACTTGTCCGGCTTCTACGTCGGCAACAATCCGATGCAACTCGTAAAACTGTACGGCGGAATCGCTGCCGGTCTTTTAGTCGCAACCGTGATCCTCGCGCTCCTCACGCCGACGATTAAGAGACTGATGGGCAAAGTTAAGTAATAAATGCCTTTTGTGCTTCTTTGTGGCAAGATTGCTGGTCATAAACGGAGGAAAACATGTCTGAGGAGACGTTTGATAAGTCCGCGGCAGTAAAACTCTTGAATCAGATCATGGAGGCTGAACTGGCTGGAGTCGTTCGGTACACTCATTATTCATTGATGATCTTCGGCCACAACCGGATTCCGATCGTGAGCTGGCTGCGCAACGAGGCCAACACCTGCCTCACGCATGCAAATGAAGCCGGCGAGCTCGTCACGCATTTTGGAGAACACCCGTCGCTGAAGATCGGCAGCCTGCTCGAAACGCACAAGCACGGCATCAACGATATCCTTACCGAATCTTTGGAAGCTGAGTTAACAGGACTCGCACTTTACAGGCAGTTATACGAATTGGTTCGCGATCGCTCCGTGTTATTGGAAGACTACGCGCGCCGAATGATCGCGGAGGAAGAGCTCCACGTCGGCGAAGTCAACAAGATGCTGCGCAAGCCGGGGGACATCGGCGCAGTTTAAGATCTGTTCCCCCTGACAGATATTGAACAACAGCCCAGCCCGACATCAGATTACCGAATTACTCGCTGAATGGCGCGATGGGAACCAGTCCGCTCTGGACGAACTGTATCCGCTGGTCTACGACGAACTACACCGGCTAGCCCGCCGTTACATGAGCCGGGAGCGAAAAGGCCACACACTTCAAACCACTGCCCTGATAAATGAAGCCTACGTCCGCCTCGTCGATCAAAAGAATGTGAACTGGGCCAATCGTTCGCACTTCTTCGCGATCTCGGCGCAGATAATGCGACGCATCCTGATCGACCACGCGCGTCGCCATGCTTACGCAAAACGTGGCGGTGGTGCGCAGCAAGTCTCGCTCGATGAAGTTGCCGCGATTATTCCCGAACAGGGCCGCGAATTGATGCGGTTGGATGAGGCACTCAAGAGTCTCGCCGAGCGAGATCCGCGACGGAGCCAGGTAGTCGAGTTGAGATACTTCGGCGGTCTCAACAACGAGGAGATCGCGGGTGTGTTGCACGTGTCTGAAAATACAGTGACTCGCGACTGGAACATGGCGCGAGCGTGGCTTTATCAACAACTCACTGAGAATGCCACCAATTGAACCCGGAACGCTGGCAACAGATAAGTCGCATATTCAAATCAGCAATTTCGCTCGACGGTGAAGCGCGTGCTGCTTACATCGCGGGTCAGTGCGGCAGTGACGAGTCGCTACGCGGGGAAGTTGAAAAGCTGATCGACTCGCACCAGCGGGCAAGCCAAGACAACTTCATCGGTGGTCATGCCGCTGAGCACGCCGCGGAATTATTGCTGACTGGTCTCACCAGCGGTCAGCAGCTTGGTTCGTACGTCATTATCAAAAAGCTCGGCGCGGGAGGCATGGGTGAAGTCTACCTCGCGAAGGACTTGCGGTTGGATCGAACAGTCGCGCTGAAAGTGCTCTCGCCGGATGTCTCGTCAGATAAGCGACGCATGCAGCGCTTTCGTCAGGAAGCCAAGGTCGCATCGTCGCTGAACCAGCCAAACATTCTCACCATCTACGAGTTTGGCGAAGTGAAAAACCTGACATTCCTGGCCACCGAGTTCATCGATGGTCAAACGCTCCGAGATTACCTGCGCGAAAAACGACTCAAGCTTCCGGACATTCTCGACATCGCTATCCAGGTACTCGCGGCGCTCGATGCTGCGCACGAGGCCAGCATCGTTCATCGCGATATCAAACCTGAAAACGTGATGATTCGACGTCGTGATCACGTCGTGAAGGTGTTGGACTTCGGTTTGGCAAAAGTGGCGGAGAAGAGATCGTCGGTGCTGGTCGACCACGATTCCGACCTGGAAGCAGCGACGGCATTCAAAACCGCTCCCGGCATCATCATGGGCACGATCAACTACATGTCGCCCGAACAGGCGCAGGCGAGCGCTGTGGACGTGCGCACGGACATCTGGAGCACGGGCATCATGATCTACGAGATGGTGACTGGATCGATGCCTTTCAGTGGCCCCACGACCAGTCACACGATTGTGCAGATTCTTGAAAAAGAACCGCCACCGTTAACGCGAGCGAGCCGAGAGCCGGTTCCGGCTGAGCTGGAGCGACTCGTCAGTAAGGCGATGGCGAAGGATCCGGACGACCGCTACCAGACGGCGAAAGACATGATGATCGATCTGCGGAATCTGAAGAGACAGTTGGATCTCAAAGCCGAGATCGATCGAACGTCGTCACCTGACGTCCAGCGTGTCGCTACTGTCACTCACGATGTTCCGGGAAAGAAAAGAGTGTTGCTGATCGCGCTTGCAGCGATGGTATTAGCGACTGTAGCTATCTTTGCAGTAAGCATGTGGCGTTCTCAGCGGGAAAGGACAAATGCTTCCGTTGCAACTCCTTCTCCCGCGTCTGTCGCGGAGGAGCGTACGCTCACTTACTGGATCACGGTGCAGAAGTTCAGGAATCGTAAAGCATACGAGGAGCCCTTTACGGTTGCGGGTGAGATCAACTTTGAGGCGAACTACCAGATTCGTGTGAGTATTCGCAGTCCCCAATCAGGCTATCTGTACATTTTCAACGAAGGTCCGACAAACACATCCGCGACACCGGAGTTCGTCGTCGTCTTTCCGTCGCCGACTGCAAACCAGAGCTCGTCCTTGTTAAATGCGGGACAGGTGGTTCAGATTCCGGAGAAGACCTGGTTGCAGTTTGATAAGCAACAGGGAGTGGAAAAACTGTGGCTGGTCTTTTCTGAGGAAGCGGTGCCCGAGCTGGAAGCCGCAAAGCAGTTTGCGAATCCGCAAACAAAAATGCTCATAACGGACGTAGCGCAAAACAAGACCGTACAAAACTTTCTGACTAATCCATCCCTTCCGAAAGCCGGAGCTGAGAAAGGCGAGACGCTGACGACTGTGAAAGCCTCAGGCAAGCTGTTGGTCTACGCCATCAAGCTCGAACACCACTAAGTAGCTCAAAGATTCCGTTGACCTGCGGTTTGGAGAGGCATATTATCCCGCCATTAGAAGACGCTTTTCCGAACTAAGTTTTTCCCTCTCATAACTTGCACCAACGTTTCCGGCTAATCTCCGGAGGTGGTGGTTTTCTCATGAAGTTCTCGCGTTAATAATTGAGAAGAGTGCGATGCACGCCACGCCTTGCCGAAGGCGATCATGCTCGCAAGCCCAGCAACACAAGCTCTTACAGTTGTGTTCCCCACACGCCATGAGAAGGAGGACGACATGTCAGACAAGTTATTCATTCAAAAAGTGACCCCAACGCCGAGTACCGGGGACGACTTGCTTAAGACTTACTTCAAGTACAAGAGTGGCAAGTACGATTTCCACGATAAGGACGACAAGCTGAAGGGGAAAGACCTGGCCAAAGGCTCGAGTTTTGACTTTAGGCTTGATGGGGTCCCAGGAATTATCTGGACCCTTTACATCGACACGAGCTCCACCGATAAGGTCGTGACTGGAAGCTGGTACCACCATGCCGGTCTCGGTGAAGGCGCTTCAGGCGACCAGACGTATCAGGCTCAGGCGGGAACGCCCGTCAGAGAAGAGGAAGGTGCTGCGTTAGCGACAGCGTAGTCATGCACAACAGATCAGCATTACCCGAGTTAGCGGGTGGGTAATGGTCCGCGTCGGCCCCCTTTAATGTGCGCGGATTGTTGGCCCACCTGCTAGCGCGTTCATTATGTTTATGCGTAAAACCTGGTCCCACCTTTCATTACTGTTTGCGGTGTTACTGCTGCTTTGTGGCGGCGCGTCAGCTCAAGGTGAGCTACCGACGTTGTCTGCCGTGAGCCGCGAGTTAAAAGGTGGCGAAAGACATTCCTACCGAATAGTTCTAACTTCCGACCAGTTCCTGCATGCCATCGTCGTGCAGGAAGGCACTGACTTAATTGCAACCGTCTTTGCGCCTGACGGCAAGCAAATCTCCGAGAGCGATAGTCCAAACGGTAACTGGGGTTTAGAACCGATCCTGATCGTGGCCTCGACACCTGGCGAATATCGCGTCGATGTTCACTCGTCAGATACCAGGGCGCCCGCCGGGCGCTACCGGATACAGATCATCGCTTTGCGAGAGGCTACGCCGGTTGATAAAGGTCACGTCGCAGCGCAGGTGGCATTCGCTGAGGCCGAGAAACTGATATCACAGCAGAATGCTGTCGCCAGTCGCGCTGCTATCAAAAAGTATGAACAGGCACTACCCCTCTTCGAAGCCGCGGGCGACACATACGAACGCGCCCTCACTCTGTCGTCCATCGCCACGGCCTATCGCAACTTGAACGAGTTTCGCAAAGCGCTCCAATACTTCAATCAGGCATTGCCCCTCGCGATTTCCGCGAAAGATCGAAGGTTGGAAATCGTGGTGGAAACAAACATCGGAGGAATGCTTGAAACATTAGGAGATGTCGGCAAAGCTTTGGACCACCAGCACCGGGCACTCGAATTGGCGCGGGAAATCGGTTCGCGTGGACAGGAAGGAAGCGCACTCAGCAACATCGGCAAGATCTACAACGATCTGGCCGACTGGCAGAAGGCGCTCGAGTTTTACACACAGGCGCTTACCATTTTTCGAGCCGCCGGCTTGAAACCGAATGAAGCAATCACGGTCAATAACATCGGAATCATTTACAGTCAATCCGGCGAACAGCAAAAGGCGCTTGATTATCTACAACAGTCTCTTCCGTTGCTGCGGGCTGCGGGGAACAAAAACCGCGAGGCCTATACTCTTCTCAATATAGGTCGTATCTACCGCCGTTTTGATGAATATCAGAAGGCGCTGGATTATTTCAGCCAGGCGCGGGCGATTCAACAGCAAACTGGTAATCGCTCTGAGGAGGGTGAAACACTGAATGAAATCGGAGTCGCCTATTCCGCGCAACGGCAATACGACAAAGCTCTCGAGTATTACCACCAGTCACTCGACCTTCAGCGTGCTACGGGGAATGTTCGCCGCGAGGCGCTGGTGCTTACAAACCTCGGCGAAACCTACAATCTGCTTGGACAACCTGAGAAAGCGATCGAGCAATTCACATCAGCCCTTTCGATATTCCGCGGTATCAACGACCTGAGTAGCATCGCAACGGCATTGGATGGTATAGCGCGAGCGGAGCGCCAGCGCGGCAATCTTGCGGAGGCTCGGAAGCACATTGAAGAGTCGCTCGCGTTAAGAGAAACGGTGCGTTCTCGTTCGGGGAGTCTGCAGTTGCGTGCTTCTTACCGCGCTTCGCTCGAGGCGGCTTATGCGTTTTACATCGATGTGCTCATGCAGCAGCACGCTCAGAATCCTGCCGGCGGATACGATGAACAGGGATTGATCGCATACGAGCGAGGGCGTTCGCGCAGCCTCGTCGAGCAGTTGAACGAAGCTCGCGTCAACGTAAGGCAGGGCGTGGACTCTACCTTAATCGAAAGGGAGCGTAGTCTCACTCGCGACCTGGACGCGAAGGCACAGCGTGAGATGCAGCTCAAGGCGCGCAAGGGCAGCAATGAGGAGATCGCTACGCTACAGCGGGAGATCAGCTCGCTCGAAGACGAGTATCAGCAAGTCCAGGCAGCGATCCGCAAAAGTAGTCCTCAGTATGCCGCTTTGACTCAGCCACAGCCACTCGGTCTGAAGGAGATTCAACAAGAGTTGGATCCGAACAGTTTGTTACTCGAATATGCGCTGGGTGAGGAGCGAAGCTACGTTTGGGTGGTCACGACGGATTCGCTGAAGACGTATCAATTGCCGAAGCGAGACGAGATCGAGAAGCTCGCGCGCCGCGTATCGGATTCATTGGTGTCGCGCAGTGTGGTTAGGTCGCTGGAGACGACTGGGCAACGAAGGGCGCGAATCGCGGCGGCTGACGCGGAGTTTGAGCGGGCGTCGAATGAGTTGAGCCGGATGATACTGGCGCCTGCGGCGGCTGCCTTCGGAAAGAAACGAGTGATCGTGGTAGCTGACGGTGCTTTGCAATACGTGCCGTTCGCGGCTTTGTCACTGGCGAATGGTGGTCCATATCGTCCCCTCGTGCTGACGCACGAACTGGTGAGTCTGCCGTCGGCGTCGGCGTTTGCGGTGCAGCGTCGTAACCTGGAGCACCGGAAGCCGGCGCCGAAAGCAGTGGCAGTGATTGCGGACCCGGTGTTTTCGATTGCAGACGTGCGCTTTAGAGCGGCGGCGCCGGCAAAAGAATCCGACGCGACACGCCTCATCGAGCACCTGCCTGCTGGCGCGAGTGGACAACTTGCGATTGCACGCCTGCCGTTTACTCGATCGGAGGCCGAGCAGATCCTCGCGGTGGCGCCGGCTGCGTCAAGCATGAAGGCGCTGGACTTTCGCGCCAACCGCACGGTGGCGACCAGTGGCGAGCTAAGCAACTATCGCTACGTCCACTTCGCGACGCACGGTTACCTCGACACGACGCGTGCGGGTCTTTCGGCCATCGTGCTTTCCCTAGTCGATGAGGAAGGCAAACCACTGGACGGTTTCCTGCGTGTTCACGATATCTACAATCTCAATCTGCCTGCTGAATTGGTGGTGCTGAGTGCCTGTGAAACCGGGTTGGGCAAAGACGTGACGGGCGAAGGTTTGGATGGACTGACGCGCGCGTTCATGTATGCCGGAGCACGCCGACTGGTGGTGAGTTTATGGAATGTGAATGACAAAGCGACAGCTTTGCTGATGCAGCGTCTTTACGTGGGAATGTTGCGGAGCAAAATGACGCCGGCGGCGGCGTTGCGAGCGGCGCAGATCGAAATGCTGCGCAGCAGGCAATGGCAGTCGCCGTATTACTGGGCGGCGTTTGTGATGCAAGGTGAGTGGAATTGATTTAACCGCGGATAAAAATCCGGATTTTATCTGCGTCATCCGCGGTGGTTTTTCCGAGAAGTTCTCGCGTTAATAATTGAGAAATCAACAAGCACCAAAAAGGAGAAACTACGATGCCTACGACGCGAAAGATAAATAATTGGACCGTAGCAGGAGGGACCTCAAAGGATTCGGATGATCTGAAATCCCTTTACTTTCAGGAAACTGAATCAGGATCTGGCCAATACAATCTTTATGGCACAGTTAATGGCCTACCCGACCAGGTGATAACCACTAACCCCCCCACACTGCTTGGTGGTGGTGACATCAACAGTTTCACGTTTCATTACGGTAGCCCCTGCGTCAAATGGACGGTTACTAACTTCTTCATCGGACATGCCGGGATGGGACATTGGTCTAACCCTTATCATGAAGGCCGTGGCGATGACTCCGGAACCTTCGTGGCACAAGCGGGAGGAACTACCGTCGAAGATCCTGTGGAAGATGCGTCGGCCGCTTCTGCGTAAGTGTAGGTTGATCTGAGGTGGTAGGGGGGTGGCACGCGGCGGCCACCCCTGCTCGGCATTAGAGAGGCTGATCACATCTATGAAGAAGAAACTCCTTCATCCTTTGGTTCAGATCCTGGTCGCGGGAACGATCTGTGTCCTGCCGGCATTAGGCCAAAACGTAAAGGATCTGCCAACGCTCGCTCCCGTGCAACGCGAGCTGAAGGGAGGCGAGACTCACTCATATCGAATCCAGCTTACGGCCGGTCAATTTCTATACGCCCAGGCAGAACAGGAAAATATCGATCTGGTCACGGCCGTTTTTGGACCTGACGGCAAGCAACTCACGGAGAGCGATAGCCCCAATGACAATTGGGGGCCGGAACCCATTCTGTTAGTAGCCTCCTCGTCCGGTGAATACCGAGTCGAGGTGCGTTCGCCGAACAGCCGCGCTCCAGCGGGACGTTACCAGGTACAAATCATTGCATTGCGTGAAGCGACTGAAACTGACAAGGGCCACGCCGCCGCCCAATTAGCATTTGACGAAGCGAGAAAAATACGAGCGCAGCAAACTGCTCAATCAAGGCGCGCCGCGATAGAAAAGTACCAAACCGCGCTGTCACTATTTTCGGAGGCCGGAGACACTTACCGTCGAGCTCTTACGTTGTTATCGATCGGTATAACACATTATCAGTTGAACGAAGTCCGCAAAGCGCTCGAGTATTTCAACGAGACATTGCCAATCGCTGCTTCACTTAAGGATCAGAAACTCGAAGCCTCAACGGAAACTTTTGTAGGCGGTATGCTCGACATTCTTGGCGACATCGGCAAAGCGTTGGACCACTTTCACCGTTCACTCGAATTGGCGCGAGAGAACGACTTGCGATTCGCTGAAGCGGGTGCGCTCAATAACATCGGCAAGATTTACAACGATGTTGCGGATTGGCAGAAAGCGTTGGAATACTACACTCAGGCGCTGACGGTTTTCAGGTCAGTCGGCAGTACGCTATACGAGGCAATCACCCTAAACAACATTGGCATTGCGTATTACGAATCAGGCAAACATCAAAGAGGGCTTGACTATCTTCAGCAGGCCCTTCCGCTTCTTCGCGCCGTTGGAAACAAGAATTCTGAGGCTTATACGCTCCTCAACATCGGCCGCATCTACCGGCGCCTGGGTGAGTTTCAGAAGGCATTGGAGCATGACAGCCAGGCACAGGCGATCCAGCGACAAACGGGTAGCCGCGCGAACGAAGCTGAGACGCTGGACGAGATGGGCGTGGCCTATTCCGCGCAGGGCCAGTATGAAAAGGCTCTCGAGTATCACCGCCAGGCCGCTGAAATCCAAAAGACTACCGGAAACTTGCGTCGCGAAGCAGTCGCACTCATAAACCTGGGCGAGACTTACAATCGTCTGGAACAACCTGATAAGGCAATCGAACCTTTTACCCACTCTCTTTCAATACTGCGCAACATCGGCGATTTGAATAATGCAGCGATTGCATTGCGGGGCCTGGCGCGTGCTGAACAGAGAAGAGGGAATCTCGCGGACGCGCGCAAAGACATCGCAGAGTCGATTGCACTGATCGAAACGGTGCGTGCTCGTTCGGGCAGTCTGCAAATGCGTGCTTCTTACCGCGCGACAATGGAAGAAGCTTACAAGCTTTACATCGACGTCTTAATGCAGCAGCACTTCGAAGCAGAGGCTTTGAAGGTGAGCGAGCGTGGCCGTGCGCGCAGTCTTTTGGAGCGATTGAGCGAAGCAAGAGTGGATATACGGCAGGGTGCCGATCCGGTTTTAATTGAGAAAGAGCGCGATCTGACGCGAGTGCTGAGTGCGAAGGCGCAACGTGAGTTGCAGCTTAAGGCGCGCAAGGGCAGTGCTGAAGAGATCGCTACGCTACAGCGAGAGATCAGCGCGCTCGAAGACGAGTATCAGCAAGTCCAGGCAGCGATCCGCAAGAGCAGTCCTCAATATGCAGCTTTGACTCAGCCGCAGCCACTCGACCTGAAAGACATTCAACAACAACTGGATGAGAACAGTTTGTTACTCGAATACGCGCTGGGTGAGGAGCGCAGCTACGTTTGGATAGTGACGACAGACTCGCTCAAGGCGGTGCAATTACCAAAGCGAGACGAGATCGAGACGCTCGCGCACCGCGTGTCGGATTCACTGGTGTCGCGCAGTGTGGTTAGGTCGTTGGAAACCACTGGGCAACGAAGGGCGCGAATCGCGGCGGCTGACGCGGAGTTTGAGCGGGCGTCGAATGAGTTGAGCCGGATGATACTGGCGCCTGCGGCGGCTGCCTTCGGAAAGAAACGAGTGATCGTGGTCGCTGACGGTGCTTTGCAGTATGTACCGTTCGCGGCGTTGTCATTGGCTAATGGTGGCCCGTATCGTCCCCTTGTGCTGACGCACGAACTGGTGAGTCTGCCGTCGGCGTCGGCGTTTGCAGTGCAGCGGCGTAATCTGGAGAACCGGAAGTCGGCGCCGAAAGCAGTGGCGGTGATTGCGGACCCGGTGTTTTCGGTAGCTGATGTGCGCTTTAGAGGGGCGGCGCCGGCAAAAGAATCCGACGCGACACGCATCATCGAGCACCTGCCTGCTGGCGCGAGTGGACAACTTGCGATTGCACGCCTGCCGTTTACTCGATCGGAGGCCGAGCAGATCCTCGCGGTGGCGCCGGCTGCGTCAAGCATGAAGGCACTCGACTTTCGCGCCACTCGCACGGTAGCAACCAGTGGTGAATTAAGCAACTATCGCTACGTTCACTTCGCAACGCACGGTTACCTCGACACGACGCGTGCGGGACTTTCGGCCATCGTGCTTTCCCTCGTTGATGAGGAAGGCAAACCACTGGACGGTTTCCTGCGTGTTCACGACATCTACAACCTCAACTTGCCCGCTGAATTGGTGGTGCTGAGTGCGTGTGAGACCGGATTGGGCAAAGACGTGACGGGCGAAGGTTTGGATGGACTGACGCGCGCGTTCATGTATGCCGGAGCACGCCGACTGGTGGTGAGTTTATGGAATGTGAATGACAAAGCGACAGCTTTGCTGATGCAGCGTCTTTACGTGGGAATGTTGCGGAGCAAAATGACGCCGGCGGCGGCGTTGCGAGCGGCGCAGATCGAAATGCTGCGCAGCAGGCAATGGCAGTCGCCGTATTACTGGGCGGCGTTTGTGATGCAAGGTGAGTGGAACTGAGGAGGTTTGTTATGAGAGTCATTCTTGGTTGTGCACTGCTGGTTTTAATCGCGCTTTCCGTTATGGTGACCGAGCGAAGCTCGCACGCGCAGGATCCGGACGAACGAACGCGAAAGCTGTGGGACACCGCATTTATCGGTTCTCCAACTAAGAAGACAACGAGCCGCCGGCGGGCTTATCGCGTCGCGACGCCTAACGTGCCTGTCAACAACGTTACGCCGGAGACGGTGGTGGGCGTCACGCTTTGGCGTCTGCGTCCGGCCAATCGATCCGACTCGGGCGAGCGGCTGATTGTTCATGAAGATAACGCGATCAAGGAGTGGTTGCCGGAACGAATCTCTGCGAGCACCAGACTCGTCCAGGGAGATCGACTGCGAATCGGCGTGGAAGCTGTGCGCGGCGGTTACCTGTATGTGATCGACCGCGAGCAGTATGCGGATGGCTCACTCGGAGAGCCTTACCTGATCTTTCCCACTACGCGAACGTTTGGCGGTGACAACCAGGTCGCGATTGGCAAGCTCGTTGAGATTCCCGATCAGACCGACAGTCCACCATTCTTCACGATGAAGAAGAGCAGGCCGGATCACGTTGCCGAAGTGTTGAGCGTGCTCGTTACGCCGACGCCGCTCGAAGGAGTGACGATAACCGACAAGGCGCTGAAGCTTACCGACGCTCAGGTCGCTAGCTGGGAAAAGAACTGGGGTTCGAGCGTGGGCCATCTGGAGATGACAGCAGAGGGCCAAGCTTGGACCAAACAAGAGAAAGACTCGGGCACGAGAGCGTTGACTCCCAACGATCCCGCGCCCCAACTCGTTTTCTATCGCCCCAGCATGAAGCCCAGCGAACCGATGTTCGTGAAGCTTCGATTGAACTATCGGCGATGATCCGTATTTATCTGCGTTTATCTGCGCTGATTTGTTCGTAGAACTTCCAGTTGGTGACGAAATCGCGCGTCAACTTCTGGTTCGTGATCGCCGCGCGCAGCATCTCGATCGGTATCCGGTTCTCCTTCAACAGCGCATCGTTAAAAGCGCGGTTCGTCATCTTCCCGGAGTCCACCAGATCCTTGTGCATCGCGTACTGCTGGAGCCCGCCGATCAGGTACGCAATCTGGTAAAGCGGACCATAACTGCCGTCGAAAGAGCGTCGCACTTCGGCAGTTGCGTTATCCCGCTCGTGCCCGACTTTGTTGACGAGCAGTTCGATGCACTCCTGCGGCGTCATCTTCTCGAGATGAAAACTGAGCGAGAAGATGATGCGCGCGCAGCGGTGCATGCGCCAGAAGAGCATCCCGATCCGGTTCTCAGGCGTCTTCGCGAAGCCGAGGTCCCACAACAACAGCTCCCAGTAAAGCGAATTTCCCTCCGTCCAGAACGGCGTACCGAAGATGGCTCGGTATGGCTTGTTGCGCGCTGACATGAAGCCCTGCAAGTGATGACCGGGAATGAGCTCGTGATGGACCGTCGCGCGCGCGAAGTGGATGTTGTTCCCGCGCATGCTCATCATCTTTTGCTCGTGGGCCATGGTGTTGGTGGGGAACGAAACGAGAATGGTTTCGCCGCCTAGGAAGAACGGACTGACGAGCTGACGCTCCGGCGTCATCATCTCCATGCGCCAGGTTTCTTTCGCCAGCTCCGGAACCGTCACGAGGTTGTTGTCTTCGACAAACTTAATCGCCTCGAGCGCGAGATCGCGAATCATTTCCGGCTGCTTGCCGGGTTCGACGTAAAGGTTTTTGACGTGTTCGAGCGCTTTGTGCCAATCGTCGCCGTAACCGAGATCGCGCGACGCCTTCTTCATTTCGTTTTCACACCAGGCCATTTCCTTTTCGCCGATGGCGATGATCTCTTCTGGCGTGTAGGGGATCATCTCGGAGCGCAGCTCGCTCAGAAGTGCTTCGCGGCCGATCGGATCGCCGATGATGTCGCTCGAGTCTCCCGGCCGCGCGTTGGTGCCGCCGGGTCTTTGGAAGCCTTGTCCACCGCCGCCCGGACCACCTGGACCACGGTTCTGTCCCGCTTGCGCCTGACCACTGCCTTCCGACTTGATTCCCACCAGGCGTTCAGTAATAAACGTGCCGTAGTTGTTCATCGCCTGATCGAGTGACTTGTAAGGCTCCTCGTTCCACCACGTGAACATCGGATCGTAGCCGTTGTAGAACGTGTACCAGTTGCGCAGGTTATTGCGCAGGTTGTTGATTGCCAGCGCCGCTCGATTGGCGACGGTTTTCTTTACTCGCGCTGGTTCGACGTTCGTATCACCGCCGCGTGCTTCCGATCGGAGGCCGAGCTCGATGGCACGGCGTCGTTCGTCAACTTGTTTTCGCAGATCGTTCAGTATCGCGGCAGTTTTGGCGGAATCGATCGGCTCCATGCGCCGTCGTGCTTCTTCGAGTTCGATAATCTTGTCGGCGAAGGGCAGGAGCGGTTCGATCTCGCTGATCTGCCGCGACTGGATATCGAGCTGCCGCAACTCGTACTCGAGATGGTTCTTGAACAGTAGATAGTCGATCTTCCCATCCTCACTCATCGAGTCGAAGTTAATACTCTGCAACGACGCCAGCCATTCGTTATAAAACTTCCTAAACCTCTCGCGCCGCGCCGGCGACGCCGCCACCGGATACGACCGCGTCAAACTCCCCCGGTCGACCGTATACCGCTCAATAGCCGCGCGCATCTCGCTAACGGACGGCGCCTTCACTCCGTTTTGAGCTGGTACTTGTGATAGAAGGCAGAGTAATAAGACTACGACTGTTAACGACCGGGCTGTGCGCATTCGTTTCTCTCCTGGACGGAATAGGAATATTGCAGCGGATATTGCCACAGATTACACGGATTTTCACAGATTCTTAGTGGTTGCGTGTTTTAGGGAGGCTTTGCTAGAATCCACGCCTTGTTACTGTTGGTAGTTTTCTAACTTTTGATAGGACGCTCCGGAAGACCTTCGTCATGAATCGAACTACTACTCGATTCTTAACTTTTTAATGCCGACCCGCAACCACGCGGGCGCGCGGCGAAGGCGCTCCTATCGAATCCGATCGACTGAAGTAACAATAATTGGTGAATCGTAAGGAATGGCCTTCGGCCCTGGGACTCAGGTCTTTGTCGTAGTCCCCCGCGCGCGCCTGGTAAGCGGTTAGGCGCAGTGGGGGTAATGTGAAATGGGTGAGATCAACGTACAACTGAAGAACGGTGAACCGGTCCCCATGCCCGAATCGGCCACGATCGCGGAGGCTCTCAAGAAGCTCGATCGCGACCTGGCGAAACAGGCTTTGGCTGCAAAGGTCGGCGGACGCGAGGTGGACCTCACGGCGCAACTCGACGCGGTGAGCAACGGCGAATCCGCCGCGACTGTTCAAATCGAACCTATCGTGCCGCAAACGCGCGACGGCCTGGAAGTGCTGCGCCACTCTACCGCCCATCTACTTGCGGCAGCAGTTCTCGATCTCTTCCCCGGCACGAAACTCGGCATTGGTCCAGCGCTGCTGGACGATCCACGTTATGGCTTTTTCTACGACGTGATCACGCCACAGCCGCTGACGGAAGCCGATCTGCCGGTCATCGAGAAACGGATGAAGCAGATCGCGAGCAAGAATCTCGGTTATCGTCGCGAGGAGATTTCGAAGGACGACGCACTGCGTGTTTTTGGCGAACGCGAAGAACCGCTGAAGTGTGAGCTGATCGACGAAAAGGCCGGCGAGAAGGTGAGCGTCTATTACATCGACGGCTCGCCGTTCATCGACTTCTGTCTTGGTCCACACGTTCCGAACACGAACAAGTTGCGCGCGTTCAAACTGCTCTCGCTCGCGGGCGCGTACTGGAAAGGCGACGCCTCGCAACCGCAGATGCAGCGAATCTACGGCACGGCTTTCTTCACGCAGGAAGAGCTCGATGCGTGGCTTAAGCAACGTGAAGAGGCTGAGAAACGGGACCACCGTCGTCTTGGCCGCGAGCTGGATCTGTTTTCTATCCAGGAAGACTATGGACAGGGTTTGATCTTCTGGCATCCGAAAGGCGGCGCGATTCGCAAGGAGATGGAAGACTACCTGCGCGAGCAGCTTTTGCTTCGTGGTTATGGACTGGTCTTCACGCCGCACATCGCGAAGCGCGAGCTGTGGTTCACGAGCGGACATGAAATCAACTATGTCGACTCGATGTTTTCGCCGATGGAATTCGAGGAGCAGGAGTTTCGCATCAAGCCGATGAACTGCCCGTTCCACATCGGTATCTACAAATCCGCGCAGCGGTCGTATCGCGATCTGCCTTTGCGTTATGCGGAGTTTGGAGCGTGCTACCGCGCGGAGCTTTCCGGCGCGCTGCATGGACTGATTCGTGCACGCGGGTTTACGCAGGATGATGCACACCTATTCTGCACGAGCGAGACGGTGCGCAGTGAGATCGTTGGTTGCATCGACTTCGCTTTCAACGTCTATGAGGTGTTTGGCTTCAAGGACTTCAAAGTCGAGCTCTCCGTAAGAGGCGAGGATCGCAGTGCTTACTTCGGTGAAGACAAGGATTGGGAAAGTGCCGAAGCGGCTCTGGTCGATGCTTTGAACGCGCGTGGGATTCCGTACCAGCGGATCGAAGGTGAAGCTGCGTTTTACGGGCCTAAGATCGATATTCGCGTCGAGGATGCGATTGGTCGCGCCTGGCAGTTGACGACGATCCAGTTTGACTTTAATTTGCCGGAGCGTTTTCAACTCGAATACATCGGCGAAGACAACAAACCACACCGGCCGATTATGATCCATCGGGCGCTGTTTGGATCGATGGAACGGTTCTTCGGTGTGTTAATCGAACACTATGCGGGAGCGTTCCCGATGTGGCTCGCGCCGGTTCAGATCGCGGTGTTGCCGATCACGGATCGTGTCAATGAGTACGCGGACGGGTTGGCGCGCGAACTACGTGAAGCCGGCTTCCGTGTCGAGGCAAATCTGCGAAGCGAAAAAATCGGCGCTAAGATTCGCGATGCGCAGTTACAGAAAGTGCCGTTCATGCTCGTGCTTGGCGATCGTGAGATGGAGCAGAAGACGGTGGCAGTTCGAGAGCGTGCCAGGGGTGACATCGGAGTGATGTCGATAGCGGAGTTTAAGGAGATGGCGCGCCGGTTGGTTGAAACCCGCGCGTTGACGAATAACTAGTCGCAAGGCCGGTCCAATAGGTCATATAGGTCCTATTCGGACGCGGGACTTGAAGGCTTTAATCTTAGGAGGTGCAGAATAGCTACAGGCTTTCGAGGTCGCGGTCAGCGTCCTGATAATCGGCGTGTGCCGCCGGTTCGCATTAACGAGAGAATTCGCGTGCCTGAGGTGCGCGTAATTGGGGAAGAAGGAGAACAACTGGGCGTGATGGATGTGCGCGATGCAGTGCGCGCTGCCCGGGAGAAGGGGCTAGATCTTGTCGAGGTCGCTCCGAATGCCGATCCCCCGGTTTGCCGGATCATCGATTTCGGAAAGTATCAGTACGAAGCGAAGAAGAAGGCAAACGAAGCCAAGAAGAAGCAGGTAACGATCACGGTCAAGGAAGTTAAGTTTCGACCGGGAACCGACGATCACGATTACGAATACCGCATGAAGCATGCGCGTGAGTGGCTACAGGAGGGCGACAAAGTGAAAGCCACGATCTGGTTCCGCGGACGCGAAATGACTCACCGTGAGCTCGGCGCGCGGATTCTGGAAAAACTTGAACAGGATCTGACGGACGTCGGTGAAGTTGAAGCACGGCCGAGGATGGAAGGGAACCAGATGTTCATCATCTTTGGTCCGAAGAGACATAAGGGCGGCGGCGGCGCGGCGAAGCCTGAAGCGCCACCACCCACGAATCAATAATAGAAGGGGAATTAATATGCCTAAACTTAAAACGCACAAAGGCGCAGCGAAGCGCTTCCGCTTGACGGCCACCGGAAAGATCAAACGCGGCCACTCGCATGCGCGACACATATTGACGAAGAAGACCAACAAGCGAAAGCGTCAACTGGATATCGATGTGCTCGTAGCCACAGCAGATCATGAGCGCGTGATGTCGATGCTGCCTTACGGACGAGATTAATAGTCCTACTTATCCATAAAAAAGGAGGGAATCATATGCCGAGAGCAAAACGTGGCAATAAGCGTCTCGAGAGACGCAAGAAGATATTGAAACTGGCGAAAGGCTATCGTGGCACCAAGTCGAAACTTTACCGGTCCGCCAAAGAGTCCGTGGAGCGCGGGCTGAACTTCGCCTACACCGGACGCAAATTGAAGAAGCGTGATTTTCGCAGCTTGTGGATCGTTCGCATCGGGGCTGCGGCTCGCTTGAACGGCTTGAACTATTCGCAGCTCATGCACGGTCTGAAGCTGGCTGGAAGCGAGCTCGATCGGAAAGTGCTCGCGGATCTCGCCGTCCATCAACCGGAATCGTTTGCTGAGGTCGCGGCCCATGCCAAGCGCGCACTCGAAAATGAACAAGCAAACAAAGCTGCCTGAGTTACTGAAAGGAATAGACCATTGAAATATAAAATTAACCGAATCGGCTTATTGATACTCACGTTCCTGCTCGGCAGCATCGTTACTTTCGCCCAGGGCACACCGCCGTCCGGCACGTACGAGGGAATGGTGAAGAGGCCGGGCGGCACTACTGAAGAGAAAGTTTCGCTCGAGATAAAAACCGAAGGCGGAAAATTGACGGGACGCGCGAGTCACGGTGATAGAGCCATGGACGCGACTGAAGCAAAATTCGAGAACGGAACGCTTACACTCAGCTTTGACAAAGATCACAAGTTCATCGGCAAAGTTGATGGTGATAAGCTGGTTGGTGAAGTTATTGATGGAACGCAGAAGTTTCCGCTCGAGTTGAAAAAGGTTACGCCTGCTGCTCCTGCCGCTACTGCTGCGCCTGCCACCGCTGCTCCTGCTGTTTTCAATCTCAACGGCCAGTGGGAAGCTGTTGCTGATGCGAACGGTCAGCCGTTTCCTTTTTTACTTACATTGAAGGTCGACGGTGAGAACGTCACCGGCGGCAGCACTTCGCAACTCGGCGACGCACAGGTCAAGTCGGGTACGTGGAAAGATGGCAAACTGGTATTTCAGCTTGAAGGCCCAAACGGCAGCATCTCGCTGAGCGCGACCGTGATCGAAGGCAAGCTTTCCGGTGAGTTTGATTATGCCGGTCAGATGCAAGGTAGATGGGTTGCGGTAAAGAAGAACTAACCGTAGAGACATCAGGTGATAGAGCAAAGCGTTCGAGCGACCTCGAACGCTTTGCTGCTTTACGGATGATACATTCGCTGAAAATAAATCGTGTGTGATTGCAAAATGTATCTTGCGCTCGCAGGCGTGAAGGCGGATAATCACCGCGATCTTTATTCCACGCACGTCGGGAGACACAAATAGAATGGTAGGTCTGTCAGGCTTGGAAAAGTTTTCTCATTTAGAAGATAAGATCTATCGCACTATCGAACTCACCAAGACGCTGCGCCAGGAAAAAGAGAACCTCGAAAAAGAACTCGCCCTTATTCACCGCGACATGGGCAACTTGCTCAATGAGAAAGAGCGACTCGAAAACCAGGTCGAGAAGCTGCTCGCCGAACGTGAGACCATTCGCATGAAAGTCGAAGCCATGCTTGATGCAGTTGCCGCTCTCGATCCGGAAATGGCTGAGGATCTCAGATGAGTTCCGGGATCGGCCGAATGATCAACAAAGGCAGTATGGAAGGTAGTACCAGCAGTCCCACCATTCGCGTCGAGATTTATAATCAGACCTACAACATCCGGTCTGACGGCGATACCGAGTACATCATTCAGCTCGCGGAGTTTGTCGACAGCAGGATGAGAGAGATCTCCTCCGGCACGCTCACTGTCGACTCATTGAAAGTAGCCATCCTCGCCGCGCTACACATCGCAGACGAACTGCACCGCCTCAAGAACATGCACGAACAGGCCGACTCACAACTCGCCGCACGCAGTGCGGAGTGCGCCGAAATGCTCGATCGCTTGTTGAAAGTTCGCACCAGCCTCGAGAGCGAACAAGGCGGCGCCGGCAAGCTCAGCCTCGGATAAGCCACAAAAGGGCACATAAAGCACAAAAAACAGATTGGCATTGTAGGATGACCATCTCGGTGGATCTGTCTTCATTTTTTGTGACTTATGTGCCTTTTTGTGGCTAAATTTTTTGTGGCCTCAGGTGCCGCTTCGTGGCGAGATATGCTACTATCCGTGGCGGCGGAGGGAAACGTTCTGCGGTGTTCGTCACCGAGTTACGATGATTGAGCCAACGCCGTTGATTAGGGAGACCGAGGTCGTTTAGCCAGTGCATTTCTTCATCGTTAAGAACTGCCAGAGGCTGCGTCATTAAGAGGTCACCCACCTGTCTATGCAGGTTCAATTACGGCTTCGGAGCGGCACTTGCGGATCTCCCTCCTGCCAGATACCGCCTGTCGTGAACCTTACTTAGGTTCGCGGCTTTTTTTGTGTATATGAAGATCCTCATGATCGGAGACGTCGTCGCCAAGCCGGGACGCATAGCTGTGCTCGAACGCATCCAGGATTTGCGCGAGCAGCACCAGATCGATTTTGCCATCATGAATGCCGAGAACCTCGCCGGCGGTTTTTCAGTTACCCCAACACTCTGCGAGCAACTGTTTTCTTCCGGCATCGACGTGATGACGTCCGGCAATCACATCTTCGATAAGAAAGAAGCGATCGAGTACATCCGCAAACAGCCGCGCCTGATCCGTCCAGCGAACTATCCGCCGAATACGCCCGGCAGTGGATATTGGACAGGTGAAGTGAACGGCGCGCGCGTGGCGGTAATGAACGTGATGGGACGAGTGTTCATGCCGCCTTCTGACGATCCGTTTCGCGTGATCGATAACGTTCTGGACTTGTTACCGCCGGAAACCATAGTGCGCATCGTAGATGTGCATGCGGAAGCAACGTCGGAGAAAGTGGCGATGGGCTGGCATCTCGATGGACGTGTATCGGCAGTGCTAGGCACGCACACGCACGTGCAGACGGCGGATGAGAGAATTCTGCCGGGCGGCACTGCTTACTTGACGGATCTCGGTATGACTGGGAGTTACGCCGGCGTGATCGGCATGGACAAGGCCGACGTGATCGCCCGCTTTACCACCGTGACCGCTCGACGCGCCGAGCATTCGAGCGGCCAGGTAAGAATTTGCGCGGCCGTGCTGGATATCGATGAGAGCAACGGTAAAGCGCGAGATATTCAGCGGCTCAATCTGAGCCACGATCAATAGGTCTTTATAAGTCCTATAGGTCCTATTTCCGTTGTCGCAAGCTCCTCGCTATCTCAATCCTTTGATCTATTTGAGCCTTTAGCTCCGGCTTCAATCTGAGGCACTCAGCGAAATCCTTCTGCGCCTCGCTCTCGTTTCCGAGATACACCTTAGCCAGTCCACGATTGAAATACGCCCAGGCGATTTCGGGATCGAGCTCGATGACACGAGTGAAATCGTCGATCGCTTTCGCCATCTCACCTTTCTGCATCCACGCAGTGCCACGGCCCTGGTAAGCCCAGGCCATCTCGGGCGCGAGATGAAGCGCGCGATCGAAGTCCGTCAGGGCGCGATCGAAGTTTTGTCGAAGAAGGTATGCATAACCACGTTGGTACAACGATTCGGGAACGCGATCGTTGAGTTCGATAGATCGGTTGAGATCTACCAGAGCACCATCGGGGTCGCCGAGATCGATCCGCAAGCTGCCGCGGTTACTGAAAGCCTCGTAAAAGTCTTTCTTGAGCGAGATCGCCTTATCGAGATCTTTGAGAGCGGCTTGCAGGTCTCCGGTGGCGCGCAGCGCCGCCGCGCGATTCAGGTAGGCGCTCGGTAGTCCTGGCCTGATGCGCAGTGCCTGATCGTAATCAGCGATAGCGGCGGAGTAGTCGCCCTTTTTATATCGTGCGAGTCCACGATTGTTGTAAGCGTTGGCAGTGAATGGATCGACGACTGTAATCGTTTCGGCTGAAGAGTCAGTGAATGAGTTTGCCAAATTGCTATTCGAGCTTTTGCGCTGGTCGAGGTGAGAGCTCAGGCGAATGGCTCTGGTGTAGTCTTCGATCGCGCCGTCGAGGTCGCCGTTGTTGGTTTTCTTTACTGCGTTTTGGAAGTGATTGAGAGCCGCTTCGGGTGTGCGCGTTTGGGAGAACGCCGTTACCGGAAGCCATAGGGAGACAACTGCGAAAAGGATCGCACAGTGACGCATGGTAGACCCTCCCTTGTTGAAGCTCGTCCACCAGGTGCGCTAAGATGCGGGGCGTCGACGATGCAGCTTTGAGCGCCGCGAGGCAATCGAACTTGTGTTGTCATGCATGCCTCGTTGCTATCGCAAGTAGCAACGAGGCTTTCGATTGTCCGGTGCAAGTGACCGGCTCTGAAGTTAAAACGACCGAAATTGAAAAAAGTTACAAAAAGAAACTGGGCTCTGAAATTGAAACACCGTGGAGCGATGAGTTGTGGCAGGAGAATAGGTCATAAGTCCTATAGGTCATATAGGACCTATTCAGATTATTCAGGCGCGGTTTCGGTGGGCACGACTGCGCCAGGATGAGATTTGATCACGGGCGGTGAAAGCAATCTCTGCGCATATCCTTCGGGGAAAGAGCGAACGCGGCCGTTAGAGTCAGTGACAACGTGTCCTGTTTCACCTTCAGCGACTACTTGTCCATTGGAGGCACGTACGATCTCGTACCCAAAACGTAAGGAACGTTTACGTAATTCCGTAATGTGTGTACGAACTATTAGTTCATCATCGTAATAGGCAGCGGCTTTATAGCGACAATAAGCCTCAGCAACTACTAAGAAGGCGTCATCGTTTTCTTCCATGTCGCGGTAAGAAAAACCGCGCGCGCGACAATAATCAGTCCTGCCGATTTCGAACCAGACCAAATAGTTGGCATAATAAACAATGCCCATCTTGTCCGTTTCGGCATAACGCACTCGTAACAACGTTTCGTGCCAAACGCCGAATACATCGTCAGGGGCAGGGCTTGTCATCTGAGCAAAGCCTTCCGAACTCATAAGCGAGAGAAGGAAATGAATTCCCGATCCAGGTTCAGTTTGTAAACGTTTAGCGGACTATAAGAGTGAAAGACCAATTATGTCAAAGAAAATCAGCGGCGCCCTGGCCCTTCTGACCCTGTTCTGTCTCTGCGCTGGCAGCTTTCTGCCACGGGGCCACGCCCAGAACGGCGCTGCCGCCACCGCGCAGAATGCGGCCATTGTTTCTACCACGGCAGCCGTGCTCAAAGAGACGAGCGAGTTGAGAGAGCTGTCGATATTGAAGGCGGTGAAGAGTGGCGCCCAGTCGCGCGCGGAAATCGAGAGCATGATCGTCAGAAATCTCGACGCCGATACCACGCCCGCCGAGATGCACGCGGCGGAAATGGTGCTCAAGGCGTTTGGACTTGCGCCGCAGGAGTTTGCCTATCGCGCTTTTTTGATCAAACTGCTGACGGAACAGGTCGCTGGTTACTACGATCCAAAGGTGCAGCAGTTTTACCTGGCTGACTGGATCGAGCTCGAAGGCCAAAAGCCTGTCATGGCCCATGAGTTGACGCACGCTCTTCAGGACCAACACTTCAACTTGAAGCGATTTGAGAAATGGCCCAAGGGTGATTCCGACGCTGAGCTCGCTGCACACGCCCTTATCGAAGGCGATGCGACACTTGCCATGACGCTTTACATGGCGAAGAACCCAATGGTGGCGCTGGCCTTCATTCGCAGCTTGGGTTCGCAGGAGATTGCTACCGAACAGTTCAAACAAGCGCCACGCGCGCTGCGTGAATCGCTGTTGTTTCCGTATGAAGAGGGTTCGGCGTGGGCCACGCAGGTTTACAAGCGCGGTGGCTGGAACATGGTTTCGCAGGCGTTTAATAAACTGCCGCAATCGAGCGAGCAAATCCTTCACGCCGACAAATACTTTTCGTATGAAGCTCCGCAGAAAATTACCCTCCCGGACTTCAAGATCTTGTTTGGACCATCGTGGAAACGGATCGATTACGATGTGAACGGCGAGTGGGGTTGTTACCTCATTCTCGATGAGTTCCTGAACGATTCGAATGAATCAAAACAAGCAGCCGCAGGTTGGGGCGGCGATCGTTTCGCGCTTTATGAGACGGGGAAGCCCGGCGAGGTTTTCATCGCTCAGTTGACGGCATGGGACACGCCGGCAGACGCACGTGAGTTTTTCAACGCTTATGCTAAGCGCACATTAAAGCGATACGCTGATGCGAAGGAGTTGAAAGCAACCGGCGATCGAGTCGAGTGGCAAACGTCCAGCGGCGTCGTAGCAATGGAGCTGCGCGGTTCCCGCATAGCAATACTCGAAGGCATTCCCTCGTCGACTAACTCAAACACCTTGCTGCGCACGATCTGGCAATAACGATAGAACACAAAGCTGATGAAAAAGTCTGATAGCGGTCCGGCCACAAAACAATCCACGCGCTTACGCGAGCTCACCGATCAGCTCCAGCACCTCGAGGCCAAGCTTCGTCTGGGTGGTGGTCCAGACAAGATCGATCGACAACACCAACAGGGTAAATTGACTGCGCGAGAGCGTCTCGATCTATTAATGGACAAGGATTCGTACGTTCAGGAAGTCGGATTGCTCGTTGCGTACGATCAGTACAAAGGAAGTGCTCCCGGCGCGGGCGTCGTGACTGTGGTTGGTCGAGTTGAGGGCAGGGAAGTCGTCGTTGTTGCAAACGATGCCACGGTGAAAGCCGGCTCGTGGTGGCCCGAGACCATCAAGAAGATTTTGCGCGCGCAGGAGATTGCGATGCGCTCGCGCGTGCCGATCATCTATCTCGTCGACTCGGCGGGCGTCAATCTTCCGTATCAGGGTGGAGTGTTTCCCGGCCAGTATGGCGCTTCACGGATCTTCTATTACAACTCGATCATGCGGCGGTATCTGAAAGTGCCGCAGATTTCCGCGGTGATGGGACCATGCATCGCCGGCGGCGCTTACTTGCCCGCACTGTCTGACATCATCATCATGGTTGAAGGCACGTCGTTCATGGGCCTGGGTGGCGCAAACCTCGTCAAGGGGGCAACGGGACAGACGATCGACAACGAAACTCTCGGCGGCGCTCGCACGCACAACGAGTTGTCTGGCGTGGCCCACTATCGCGTTGCGGACGATCAGACTTGCATAGAGAAGATACGTGAGCACGTGTCGGAGTTACCCAAACCCGCCGGTGCGTCTTCCATTGAATGTGCGGCAGAGACGTTGCGACCTGCCGAAGAACTGTACGACATCATTCCGGAAGATCACCGACAGCCTTACGACGTGAGAAAGTTGTTGGAGTGTTTGTTGGACGACGGTCACCTCGACGAGTTTCAGGCGGACTATGCAAAAGAGATGCTCACGGGCCATGCACGCATCTGCGGCATGCAAGTGGGCGTGATTGCGAATCATCGTGGCATGGTGCGTTTGCCGGGTGGGAAGCCGCCGCGATTCGGCGGCATTATCTACACGGAGTCGGCGGAGAAGGTGGCCTACTTTATCGAGACCTGCAATCGACATCAGACGCCGTTGCTCTTTGTGCAGGATGTTTCCGGTTTCATGGTTGGATCAGACGCCGAACACTCGGGAATAATTCGCGCCGGCGCACAGTTTGTGGAAGCAATGGCGACAGCCACGGTGCCCAAGATCGTCTTGACTGTGAATCACGCATCGGGCGCGGGTTATTACGCGATGGCCGGACAGGGATTCGATCCGGACTTCATCTTCAGTTGGCCCACCGGCCGCATGGGCGTGATGGAAGGCGACTCGGCGGTGCAGGCTACGTTTGGCAGTCAACTCGAGAAGTTGAAGAAGAATGGCGAGTCACCGGATGAAGAACTGACGGCAGAGATGGATAAAGTGCGTGAGACCTACGACATGGAACTCGACGCCAAATACGCCGCCGCCCGCGGCTTCGTCGACGCCGTAATCACCCCCGAATCGACGCGACCGGCGTTAGAACTCGCGCTGCGCACGTCACAAAACTACTCCGGCCCACACCTCGGACAGTTCGTGTTGCCTCCTGCTCTTGGTTGAATCACCAATGGATAGTTGGCACCTAATTGCTGAGTATCTTAGAGAGGCAAGTACTCTATACGATTTCGCATCTCTGGTTCTGAGTAGCATTCAAGCACCAGTTCAATATCAGATATTGCACGGCCGATTGCCAGATTCTCAGGAACTAAAATAACTCCCGCCATAGGTTCATCTTGTGCGATTAATCGTTCAGCATCCGGAACCAAAGTACTGACATCATGAGTGAGGATTGTCCTGTGCTCATTGGCGGCCCATTTGAGTAACATCAGATCGGGAAAGCCAGCGAGTCCTACGTTCCTGACTAACACGAAATCTAGCTGCGGTAAGCGTCGATGTAGACCCCGCAGGATGCGCTGATTGAAGTTTTCGTCGGTGAGGAGACGAGTCATTTTTGTGGTTCGTGAGGTTTATGTTCTAGTCATTTCTGCAATACGGCGACGGAGTATCTCCCGACGGGCTTGATATTCTGGATCGCTCTCTATTCTTTGACGTATCCTTTCGCCTTCCGCTTGCTGCTCCTGTAAATACTCGTCCGCTTCGACTTGGTTGCTAAAGTACCAATCAATAATCGTATTAATTTGCGCGAGCGTTACCGAGGGGAAGCCTTCATGAATCTCCTCGAGTGTATCTCCCACTTGCATGCGTCCCACGATCGTATCAAGCGTCACACGAGAGCCCTTCACTCGTATAGTGCCATGCTGGTCCTGATGGAGAGGTATTTCTTCGGGAAAGGTAAATTGCCTATTCACAAGCGGAGTTTAACTGTTTGTGCCCGGCAAAGGGAAGCATAGGTATCGATTTCAAGCGGGACGCGCTACAATGCCAAGCGCTTAAATGAATGTCAAAGACTTAATTGAAGTGGACCCTGAAAAGATGAGCGGCACGCCGGTCTTCACTGGCACTCGCGTTCCGTTGAACCATCTTTTCGATTACCTCAAAGCAGGGGACACTCTCAACACTTTCCTTTTAGATTTTCCGACAGTAACACGCGAACAAGCTTTGGGAGTGCTTGAATTGATGCGTGAACGTCTCCTCACAGAATATGAAACTGCTGCTTGATGAATGTACACCTAAGCGACTGAGGTTCGACTTTTCCGGACAGGATGTCCACACGGTCCAAGAGGCCGAACTAAAAGGGCTGAAGAACGGTGCGCTGCTTCAAATTGCGAGTAGCAGGTTTGATGTTCTGATTACGGTCGATCAGAACATTCCGTTTCAACACACCTATCCAACCTCCAAATTGCAATCGTTATACTTGTAGCTCGCTCAAACAGATACTCAGAATTGAGAATGCTGATTCCAAAAGTGCAAGAAGCGCTGGCTAGTATAAAGCCGGGAGATGTTGTAATAGTTCGATGAAGGACATAAAACTTTCTTCAACCCCGGTTCAGGTTAACCTTGCCACTATCGGGCTTGGTCTTATCCTCCCAACTCAATTAAGACGGATCAGGGGATGCCTGCTATAATGCGTCAACCTCAAGCTCCACTTAGCCCGACTAAGACGCGACTAAAGACGGTAGTCCATCAATGAAGCCGATTCGTGTGTTGATCGCTGACGACCACGCGCTGGTGCGCGCGGGCTTTAAAGCATTCGTAGAAAAAATCGAAGGCCTTGAGGTCGTGGGCGAAGCGGGCAAGGGCAGTGAAGCGCTGAAACTCGTCAAAGAACTCAAACCCAACCTGATGCTCCTCGATCTCACTATGCCCGACGGAGGTGGATTTGAAGTTCTGGCTAAGGTTAAGAAGCAGTTTCCAAAAATCCGTGTAATTGTTCTGACGATGCATGAAGCGGGTGAGTATGCGAGGCGTGCCCTGCGCGAAGGTGCAGCCGGCTTCCTGCCGAAGAGTGTTGCCGGCACTGAGCTCGAACAAGCGATCCACGCCGTGCTCCGCGGCGAGCGTTACATCCCAACGGAAACATCGCTGATCATGCTCGAGGACGGTAAGGGAACCACGAAAATGGACCAGCTAGCCGCCCTTAGCCCGCGCCAACGTGAAGTTCTTCGCCTCATCGCCGAAGGACGGACCACCAAACAGATCGCGCACGAACTGGGAATCAGCGTCAAAACCGTCGAAACTCACCGCGCAAAGTTGATGGAACGCCTTGGAATACATGACGTTGCCGGTCTCGTACGCTTCGCCATCTCCGTGGGTCTGGTTGAATTACCTTCCGAGGGCTCCGAGGACTCAGGGATCGACTGAGCACTCGTATCAGGAAACTCCCCAATTGCGCGCATATCCGCTTACCCCTTAGCCTACGCTTCCGACTAATAGTGAAGACAAGTCTTGCCTGAATAACGCTTTTACAAGAAGTTAATCACGGGAGATTGGCGACGTAGTCGCCTGAAATGGGGGAAATAGCACTGACCTCCGCAAGCAGCCCCGCTGACATCGGGCCAGGACCTCATAAGTCTCGTTAGGACGAGTCTCTGCCTGAGCGGCGGCGATTAAATCTACGAAGCGCGCGCGTTGTGGACTCACATTGAAGCTTCGCGCGTGGTAAGGGGGGACGACGACCAGGGCGAGGTCGTCCCCTCCTCAACGTAGATGCCTCGGGCAGGTGTTTCAAACTTCCAACGAGCAGATTATTTCAAGAGTAACTGCGCCAGCCGATCTGGAAACTGGCCGGTCAGTGTTAGGAGGTTCAGTATTGGAGGATTTAAACATGAGCAGCATTTCGAACGGCGGACCCTTTCACCCTGAGCAACTGGCTGAAACGCCGGAGAGAGCCTCACCCACGCGACGCGTGGCTGCGTACTACAACTCAGACATCGAGTTGGCAGGCCGCAGCCAGGCGTTTATCGAAGTGATGAAGCAGGTAGACCGGGTAGCCAACACCGATTCACCTGTATTGCTCACAGGCGAGTCAGTCACAGGCAAAGACCTCGTGGCTTGCGCGATCCATCAGCACAGCGATCGACGTGACCAGCCTTTCGTCGTAGTCAACTGTGGCCAGATTCAACCGCAGTTGCTCGAGTCAGAACTGTTCGGACACGAACATCGACACGGGCTGTACGAAGAAGCGCACAATGGCACGATTTTTCTCGACGACATAACGGAAACCACCTCGTCATTTCAAGTCGAGTTATTACGTGCACTACAAACGGGCGAGATCCGTCACGTCGGTTCAAACGAGGTGCGGAAAGTAAACGTGCGCGTGATTACCGGTGGCTGTGGAAATCTCGAGCAAGAGGTGGCAGCCGGAAGGTTTTGCAGTGACCTCTTTCAGCGATTGAGTGCGGTCTCGATAACGCTGCCGCACGGCGTGAGCGACTATGGTGCGCAACCCGAAAGCACGAGTGCAAACATGGATTGGGTAACGTTATCAGTCATTGAAGGACGTTACGTCGCGCGCGTGTTGGAACACACCGGGGGCAACAAGCAGGCTGCGGCGCGTGTGCTGGCAATTGACCGCAAGACGCTCGATCGCATGATCAAACGTCACCATATAGATTGTCATCGCGTGTCTCGCGCACGAGCCAGGGCTTCCGCACATAACTGAGAACTGGTCTCTTTGACTCTCTTCTTACGCGTTAATTCGTGGGTGCAGAAATGCGCCCCGGAAACTATTGAGAGCTAAAGGGAGAAAAGAATGTCGACTGCGGTCTTTGAAATTGTGGAATCAGTTCCAGTAACGGGTACAAACTTTCAGCCGTCCTTGAGTCCCAATCAAGGCGTGCCGGCGGAAACAGTTATAACCCAATTGATGCTTGGAAGTTTGGCCTCACAGGCTGTTTATGTAGCCGCAAAACTAGGCATCGCTGACCTGCTTGTATCTGGCCCTAAGCCTGTTGATGAGCTCGCGAAAGCGACCGAAACTGATGCTCCTTCACTTTATCGAGTGCTGCGAGCCCTTGCGTCGCTGGGCATATTTACCGAACAAGACAATCGAATATTTGCCATGACTCCGACTGCCGAACCGCTGCGTTCGGACGTGCCGAATTCATTGCGCGACGTGACTATCTTCATGGGTGAAGATTGGCACTGGGAAGTCTGGGGCAAGACTTTGCAAAGCGTGCGCACCGGAAAGTCCGCGTGGGCTGAGATACACGATGGCGAGGTCTTTGAATACTTCGAGAAGAATCCTGAGGCTGCGAACATCTTCAATCGCGCGATGTCCAGTTTTTCGGGTCTGGCTACGAAAGCAGTGACCGAAGCTTATGACTTCACCGGCATCGAAACACTGATCGACATCGCCGGCGGGCACGGCCGTTTGCTGACGGGCGTTCTTGAAGCTTATCCGTCGATGCGTGGTGTGTTGTTTGATTTGCCGCACGTGATTGCCGGCGCCACCAGGAGCGATCGGCTTGAATTCGCGCCGGGCGACTTCTTTGCCGGCGTGCCTTCAGGTGGCGACGCGTACATCATGAAGCACATCATTCACGACTGGGACGACGAGCGCGCGCTCACGATCCTGAAGAACGTCAAAAAGGCGATGAAGCCCGGTGGCCGCGTGCTGCTGGTTGAAGCGGTCATCGCCGAAGGAAACAATCAGGACTTCGGCAAACTGCTCGACATCGAGATGCTCGTATCGCCCGGCGGAAAAGAACGAACCGCGGCCGAGTACGAAGAGCTCTTCAGCCGCGCGGGCCTGCGGCTCACGCGCATCATCCCGACCAAATCACCCTACAGCGTGATCGAAGCAGTCGCGGCATAAGTTATCAGCCACAAAGAGGCACAAAAATCACAAATGGATTTTCCAAAAATTCGTTTGTGGCTTATGTGCCTTTTTGTGGCTTCATTTATGGTCTTGACACTAATTAACCTCGCTTGATACTTTCTCGCCTCCGTGAAAAGAATCCTGCTTGTTGTTGCGGTGGTCGTACTCTATGTGCTTCATCAGGACATCTGGTTCTGGCGAAGCTCCTACCTGGTTTTTGGTTTCATCCCCATCGGACTCTTCTATCAAGGAATGTTTTCAGTGGCAGCGGCGCTGCTGATGTGGTTGCTGGTCACCTACGCCTGGCCGTCTCACCTTGAGCATGAGGTTGAAGAAACGAAACCCAGGGAGGACTCAGACCGTTGATTCCAGCAATCGTAGTTTTCCTTTACCTCGCGGCAGTTCTCTACATCGGCATCTTTGCGTTTCGTCGCGCCAAAGGGAAAGAAGAGGCGGAAGACTACTTTCTCGCGAGCCGCTCGCTGGGCCCGTTTGTGTTTCTCTTCTCGTTGTTTGGCACGAACATGACGGCGTTCGCGATCCTCGGTTCGTCGGGACACGCGTTCACTAATGGTATCGTGACGTTCGGCTTGATGGCCTCATCGTCCGGACTGGTGATCCCGCTGACGATCTTTCTGATCGGAACACGCGTCTGGGCGCTCGGGAAAAAATACGGCTTCATGACGCCGGTGCAGATGTTTCGCGACCGCTGGGAGTGCAGCCATATCGGCACACTGATCTTTGTCGTGCAGGCAGTGTTGCTGGTGCCGTACATCATCATCGGCATCATGGGCGGCGGCACCACGCTCTACACGATCAGCAATGGACTGGTCCCATTCTGGTTTGGCGGCGCCATCGTGGCGATGGTGGTGATGAGCTACGTGTTCTTCGGCGGCATGCGCGGCACGGCTTGGGTCAACACTTTTCAGACGGTGCTGTTCCTCTGCTTCGGCGCGATTGCACTGATCGTGATCGGCGTCGGGATGGGAGGCTTTACCAGCGCGGCGCAGGCAATACAAGCGTCGCCGATGGCCTTTCTGCTCACGCGTGAACGCATCTCGCCGTACTACTTTTTCAGTTACACGTTCATTCCGCTTTCCGCGATTGCGTTTCCACACATCCTCATCTTCTGCCTGACGGCGCGAAAGATGGCCCAGTTCAAGAAGACCGTCATCTTCTATCCGATCTGCATTCTCGCGATCTGGCTGCCGTGCGTGTTTCTCGGCGTGATGGCGAATCGCGTGACCGACATTCCCGAGATACGCGCGAAGCAGGAAGCGCGCAGAGTGCTGGCGACGCAGGGACGGACGATGGAGCCGGAGAAGCGTGACGAGTTGCGCGAACAGTCTGCGGCCGACGACGTCATCATGCTGCTGCTGCACCGTTATGCGCCGCTCTGGCTCGCGGGATTGTTAGGCGCCGGCGTCATGGCCGCGGTGATGGCTAGCGATTCGCAGATTCTGGCTCTCTCAACAATGTTTACGGAGGACGTGTTCGCCTTCTACGGCGGAAAAACGCGCTTCGGTGAGGCAGTGCAGGTTCAGACCGGACGTGTGTTTATTATCCTGATCACGCTCTTTGCTTATGCGGTCGCATTGCGTGCGCCGGAGACGATCTTTGAGCTCGCGATTCAGTATGCGTTTTCGGGATTCGCTGCGTTGTCGCCGTTGTTGGTGGCCGCGTTGTTCTGGAGAGGAAGCACGAAGTGGGGCGCGCTTGCGGTAACTCTTTGGACTGCGTTCGCGGTGATTGCTGTCGCGGTGTTGCAGGCAGTGGTGCCGGCGCCCGCGCCTGGACCAGCGACGGTGTTGTGGGCGCCTGGCGGCGTCGAGGCGTTGTCTCGCACTCCCGGAGGGACGGCAGTATTTGGTTTCATGCCGGTCGTGCCGATGGTGATCGTCTCGACGTTGTTGATGATTGTCGTGTCGCTGATGACGAAGAAACCGGCTGACAGTACGATCGCAAGATATTTTGGAGGTCGAAAACCATGAAGAAACTGATTCTGGCGCTAGTCGCGATCGCATTTGTTTCTATGCCGGGCGACGCTCAAACTGGTAAGCGCCGTGCGATCAAGACAGGACCTCCTAACGGATTGTTTTCCCCCGCGATCGTTACGGGCGATCTGGTTTTCACGTCGGGCCAGATCGGACTCGATCCGAAGACGGGGCAGTTTCCTGAAGGTGGGTTTGATGCGCAGTTTCAGCAGGTGTTCAAGAATCTGACGGCGGTGCTGGAAGCGTCGGGAAGCAGCACGGAGCACATCGTGAAGGCGACCGTGTTCCTGGCGGACATGAACGACTACAACGCGATGAACGAGCTCTATCGCAAGCAGTTCAAAGGCGATCCGCCGGCGAGAACTACCGTGCAAGTGGCGCGGCTCCCGCGCGATGCGAGGATTGAGATTGAAGCCGTCGCAGTGCTGAAGTAACTATAGCCTTTTGCCAATGCTTCGCGTAGTTCCTCACAAAGCGCCGTCCACTCACAGTTGAATAAATCCGAAACGTCGAACTGAAAATAATGTCCGATAGTGGTAGGCGTGGCGTCCGAACGTTTGGACCGGATCTTCGATACCAGAACAAAGCTCGTAAGAACGTGGCCGGATTCGATCGACGGCCGTCGATATCCTTGTTTTGGTAAAAATGTTCGCCAACTGTTTACCAATTAGGTCCGCTTGAAATAAGTGTCTTAAAACGGTCCAGTGAAATTACGGGAAGTTCGAAAAAATGTAAAATCCAACACAATCGTGGGAAAAAAATTTACTTGACAGGTGTAAATCTACGAGGATAAATGAGTCGCACCTTTTTGTTGCCAGACTCACCCTCGTAAGCTGAACGGCGCGTGGGGCGCCGGGATTCGTGCTGGTAACTTGGGGTGTAACAAAGCTCAACAGTATTGCGAACTCTCTGCAACGTTTGTTAACGTGGAATCTGCTCCTCCTCGCTCACTACCTTTGCAGAGGATATAAAGCTCTTACCAACTTCACATTATGCCAAGGAGACTCCCACAATGTTCGTAAACCGCTCTAAGCTACCGGGGCTTTGCATATCGGTAGCAATGGTTTTGTCCTCATTACTAGCGCACGTTAAGGCGACGAGCTCTGACACTCCAATCAAGGAGGCCGAACTTCTCCAAACGTATTTGGTATTGTGCGGACAAAACGCCCCAGACAGAATTCAGTCGATGCAGACGCTCTCCCCTGTAGAGCGGACTTACATTTGGCGCTTGCACCTCGGCCTTTACTTGGCCCGTAATGGTTCAACTCTAACTCAAGATCAACAAAACATCGTGCTCGAGACACTGGCGCTCATCAGTCCTCAATTGTTCAATCCGCCCGATCCCAACAACCCCAATGGGCGATCTGCGACATTAGAGCGTGTAGATCAGTTAAGACGACGCGGCCTTCAGGTTTTTTCAAAAGATGAGGCCGCTGAAATTTTTTCGGCAATCGGCGGAACTCAGGACGGCGAAGCCTTACGCAAGTACACTCAATTATCAGAACTCAGCAAAGGTGACCGGAAAGCCAGTTTCAATCTCATGAAGGCGGAAGAGAAGGCGAGTTTGTGGCGCGTACATTTAGGCCTCAATCTCGCTCGCCATTCGGAGTGGACGGAACAACAACGTTCCATTGTCTTAGAAGCCATCGCAATGGCGACCCCTGAGTTGTACAGATTCCCAAAAGACAGCAAGTGGACTCGCTTAGTAGATGAACCAGTTCGATTACTAACTCAAAAGGCCCTGCTTGTATTTAGTAAGCAGGAAGGCGCTGCGCTGTTTTCAGAACTCGGATTTAATGAGCCCAAATCTAATCACGCAAGCCGCCCGATAACGGCTGGTTGTGGGTGCTCTCAGGAAAGCGATTGGTGCTCTCATCAATGCGTCGCCACAGAGTGCACAGTTCTCACATGGGGGTGCGGGACTTTCGGCATATATGCCTGTAACGGTACATGCTATGTGCCGCCCTACAACAATTAGCGAAGAAGAGATTAGGACACAGGAGACAGGAAAATGATCACTCAACGCATAATCGCGCCCTTTTGGAGGCGACGATGGCTAATTCTCACAACCACATTAACTGTTACCGCAGGAACTCTCTTCTGGGCTCAAGGGCTACCCACCGTCTATGAATCGTCGTTAACGCTGGTGGCAAACTCGCAGGACGGAACCTCGATACAACCAGGGCAGCTAGCGAGAGTTCGGCAGGAGCTTCGGAATGAATCAGTCTACTATCAAGTTGTGAAGTCAGACCTATTCAACGATCGGCGCGCATCGGGCCAAAGCAATGACGTACTGGTGGAACAACTGCAACGAAGTATCGGCATGACTGAGCATTTACACGGCACTTCGGCTGTAATTCACTTGCGGTATCTTGACCCAAAACCGGAGAGGGCCCAAATGGTAGCCGCTGTCTTGGGCCAGAGCATCCAGGAGATTGAGGCCAAAAACACTTCGGCAGGTGCCTTCAGAGTTGAGCAACCGGCAACACCGGCTCCTGGCCCTATTAAACCGCGGCTATATATCATTGCGGTATCTGCATTGGGCATAGGAATTTTGTCGGGACTGGTACTGGCTGGATTATGTGCGTTGTTTGGCAGTCAGCGACACCGGGAAGTTAAGGCTCCGGTTGTGTGAACGGCTTTCTCAGAATCCGGAAATAAAGTAAACTTACCCACCCGCGTCTACGGTTTTCTGCTTGTGCGCAAACGATCTCGCTTGAGATACTCAGTTCACGCAAGCGAAATTCAAGGCAACAACTTGGGTAGTTAATTCTCTCATGATGGACCTCCTCAAACCGCCGACTGACAACCTGTACAAGTTTCAGGCAGTAGGCGGACTCGCCCTTATTGTTGCCGGCCTCATTTTCCCTATCTTATTCTTTCTACAAACGGGGATGGAATACCTGGCCCAGCTCCGGGGCAGCGATGAGTTCAAAGTTCATGAAACATTCACCAAGGAACGCCTGAAAACTCTGAAGGATCGCGAGCAGCAAGCAGTCCGTGAAAAGAACGAGCTTGAGCAACGTCTTAATCAACTTATTTCGAGCTCCAGGGTATCCGGCAATTCCGGAGAGATTGAGAAATTAGAGAGCCGAATAAAAGAGACGAACGGTCAGATTGAATCAATAGGCGACGCATCGCACGAGGCGAGTTTAAATCTCGAGCTCAAGCGAGCGCAGGTTAAAAATGCGGAAACAGTTAGCGTTAATCAACGTCGCGACTCCCGCTACTTATTGGGGGTAGCTGTGGTCGTAATTGGTATCGGCCTGTATTACTTACTTATAGGTTTTCGGCGATGGGGGAAACGACTACAACGGTTTCAAGACATCGTCGTAGAAAAGGAAGCGAAAGACGCGCTCAAAGCCGAAACCGAAGCGAGCAACGAAGTCCCATCTGCTATCAAGGCAACCCCGGGTGAGGTAGCAGAACCCACCAGGTAAGCTCTAACCGAAGCAATAGAGGCGCCCGTCCTGTGAGCCGATGACGATGCGCCCGTTCGCAATGGCGGGTGATGCTGATAGCGGAGCGCCGGCGTCAAATTCCCAGAGCTTTGTGCCGTCATTGAGATTCAAAACGTAAAAGCGCCCGTCGTTCGATCCCACAAACACTCGCCCTCCCGCAATCGCCGGCGACGACTCAACACGCGCGCGCGTCGCGAAAGTCCACGCAGCTTTCCCTGCCAACGTTAATCCATGGACCATCTTGTCGCGCCCACCGATTACGACTCGCTGTGGTGTAACCGCCGCGGACGAGTAAAAGGGAAATTTTCGTTGCGGGTGTTCGTAGCGCCACGCGATTTTGCGCTCCGCCAGATTAACTCCCAACACTTCGTTGTCAAACGTGCCGTAAAATGCGGCGCCCTCTCGCAGTGCCGGCGACGCGCCTGTATACGCTCCTGACGAAACGTTGAAAACCTCTTTGCCATCCGAAATTCGAATCGCGCGAAACAGCTCATCGCAGCCTGCGATGAAAGCCATTCCGTCTGCGATCCCGGGAGTCGAATGCACTGGTCCATTCGTCTTGAACTTCCAGAGCAACGAACCATTGCGCGCCGACAGGCAATAGAGGTGTTCGTCATACGATCCGATCAAGACTCGATCGCCGATCACCACGGGCGACGATTTGATCTCGCCGTTGGTTTTGAAGGCCCACAACTTTTTACCGTCAGATGCGTTCAGGGCATTCAGCCAGCCGCCATAATCGCCAATGTAAACCACGCCGCCGCCGTACGCCGGTGACGACTCGCCAATCGGCGATCCCGTCGAGAATTTCCAATAGACCGAGCCGTTATCGAGACTGAGCGCGACAAGCTCGCCTTTTTGAGATCCGACGAACACGGTCCCACCAATGATCGCCGCCGATGATTCGATCGAGTCACCGGCTTCGTAAGTCCACAGTGGTTTCAGCGAAGCGGGAACGTTTGACTGCGACACTCCGGTCAACGAGTGATTGCCGCGAAATTGAGACCAGTTATCCGCGGGCGCATCCTGGGCCATCACGGAAACTGCCAGGCAAACGACCAGAATCAGACTCTTCAATACGCGCATTGGTAAATCTCAATCGCTCCTTGTTTATCAAAAGGTCTTGGATTGAACGTGCCTGTCCACTGTGCCGCGGCTTCCGTCGCGAGCTCCGGCAACTCCGCCTCGCTGATTCCGATCGCGCGCAAGTTGCTGCGCAAACTGCCGGCTTCTGCGAGCTCTTCCAACCGGCGCGCCAACTCTTCGTGAAGCCGCCCGTAATCACGGCCAGCCACCACTTCGTTCCAGCGCACCACACACGGCAGCAACATCGCGATCGCCGCGCCGTGCGCTGTGCCATAGCGCGCGGTGAGTGGATTAGCGCAGGCGTGTGTTGCGCCGAGCATCGAATTCTCGATCGCGAGTCCCGCGTAGAATGCTCCTAACTGCATCGCGCCGCGCGCTTCGATGTTGTCTGGTTGGTTGAGCACTCGCTCGTAATTCGGCTCGAGTAGTCGCCACGCTTCACGCGAGAAGAGCTCGGAAAGAGGATTGCGTCTTGTCGTGACATAAGTCTCGACGGCGTGAGCAATCGCGTCGAAACCGGAAGTCGCGGTGATGCTGCGCGGTTGCGATAAGGTAAGCGCAGGATCGAGCAGCGCCACACGAAATGCCGCCTTTGGATCGCCGCACGCCATCTTGACGTGGCTGTCAGCGTCTGAGATCAGAGCGTAAGTTTGTCCTTCACTGCCGGTGCCCGCGGTAGTCGGAATGGCAATCATCGGCAACATCGGCTGCGTCGCTTTGCCGTAGCCGTGGTAGTCAGACATGCGACCGCCGTTGGTCAGCAGGAAGTTGATGCCCTTGGCGCAATCCATCGAGCTGCCGCCGCCGAGGCCGATGATCGAATCAATCTTCAAAGGCGAAACGAAGTTAGTCGCTGCCTCAACCATTCGCGTGTCCGGATTGACTTCGAAATCGTGAAAACGAAAGACCTCAACGCCCGCCTTTTGCAACGGCGCGACAGCCTCATCGACGTGTCCGGACGCAACCAGACCATGGTCCGCGACCAGCAACGTGCGCTTGAAGCTTAATTCACGCGCCAGCTCGCCGAGGCGTTCTATCATGCCTGCCCCAAAGACCATGCGCGTACGAGGTTGAAAATCGAAACTTTTCATCGTCTTCCAGCCACAAAGAAGCACAAAAGTCACAAACGATTAATCTCTTTTCATTTGTGTCTTTTGTGCCCTTTTGTGGCTATTTATTGTTGCGTGCCGTGGCCGGCTTGCCTGCGGCAGCCTCCGCCAGTGCGTAAAGTTGATTGCGATTCGAAATGTACAGCACGCCGTTGGCCGGAACGGGAGTCGAGTAAACCGAGCTGCCCATATTAATCTCGCCGAGCACCTTCTTCGTCTTGCCTTCCTGCAAGATCACAACGTCGCCATCTTCATCACCAAGATAGATCTTGCCGTCAATCAACATCGGCGAGCCCCAGACTGCCGCGAAGACATCATGCGTCCAGTAGACCTGACCTGTCTTCGCATCAAGGCAATGCAGGAAACCACTGAAATCAGCCTGGTAAACGAGCCCATCTTTGATGGCCGGCGTTGAAATGGAGCGACGAATCTTATCGTAGTGCCACACCAAACCCGTTTTGGTGATGTCGCCGCGCTTGGTGGCGTCGATGCAGTACATGTGACCCACGCCCTCGCCGTGTTCCGGGTCCTGGCCGTTGGAGATGTAAACGTGGTCTTCGTAGACCACCGGCGTGCTGATGAGCTCGTTGCGTGTCTTAGGCCAGACGGAGTCTTTCGGGTTCGTGTCGAATTCCCAAAGCTTCTTGCCCGTCAAGGCTTCGTATCCGCGAATCCAACCGTCGCCTTGCCCGTGAACAAGCTGGACCACGCCGCCGATTGTTCCCACAGTCGGCGAAGACCACTGGCCGTGCAGAATCCGATCCTGAACGGAGTTGTCTTCCCACACGAGCTTTCCGGTTTTCTTGTTAATGGCGATGATCGACGGCGCCTTTGGTGAAGGAACGTTGACGTGGCTCTCATCCTGACCGTTGGAAGTGCTCACGAAGATCAGATCGCCGTACATGACTGGCGATGAGTTCGCGAGGTTGTGTGGCAGCGACCCGACTTCCTCGATCATGTCGAAACGCCAAACGATATCTGCGTTGGTTTCGCCCGTAAGCTTTTCATCGGTTACTGGTCCATCGTTCTCCTTGTCGCGAAAACCCTGCGTGTCGAGACACATGAGCTCGGCGCGATTCGAGACGTAGTAAACGCGATCGCCGTCAACGAGCGGCGACGAAGCGACGCCCTGATACGGCCAATCGTTGACGCGACCGGCGACGAGCTTGTCGTGGACCATCTGCCACATGAAAGCACCGTCTGACTCGCGAAACGCCATCAGCACGCCTTTATCCCCCGTGATCTTCGGATCGCGCAGTCCTTCGTTGTTCGTGCCGACGAAAATCATGCCGCCCGAGACGACGGCGTTGCCGTAAGTTTGCGAGCCGAGTTGGGCCACCCACTTCACGTTCTTTTTGGTCTTGACGTCCCAGCTTGTCGGCAGGCCCTTCATGTTCGAGACCATGTTGCGATCCGGCGTGCCGCCCCACATGGGCCAATCACCCGAACCGGGATCCTTCGCCGATGTCGACGGCACAAGGAAGTAGGCGGCAACAGTCAGCAGGAGCACGGTAGAGAACAACACTGTCGGGCGGCGAATGATTGCGTTGGGCTTAAAGCTTTTGAATCTCATTTGTTTGCGTACACCTTTATATTGTCGAAATAGAGTTCAGCGAGACCGTTGCCGAAGATTCCCGGCGCTCCCTGGCGATTGGGAATTGGATCGATCATTTCAATCATCCACGCCTCAGGTTCCGGCTCGGCGGCGGGCCATGCCTTTCCGCGCGCGCGTGTTTTTCCGTCGGGAAGATTTTCGACCTGTAGTTTTAGACGGTACCAGGTGTCGGGCTTCCAGGCGAAGGGCACGCTCTTCGTGCGAGCAATTTCAGGTTGCCAGGGCTCGATGTGCAGCATCTGGCTGTTGCCGTAAAGAGTCAAACCGTAGCGTTGTGCTATCACACCGGCATCGCCCTGCTGGCGTCGCTTCTGTGTCGCCGAGACGTCGGCTTCGATAGTGTAGTTGGACCAGTCGGATGGTCCCATGTAGGCCCGCGCGCGGCTCAGCAGCGACGAGCCTTCGGTTAACTTCGCGAGCACCTTGTTTCCGTTTTGATCGCGCACCGCGAACTTCAGTGTCGTGTTCACCCATGTGGGTGGCAGTGAGTTCAGAGCGTAAGAGTCGAAATTTTCAGTCCAGGGCAGCGGTGGAAAGACGCGCACGCTTGCGGTCCCACTGACACCGCCAACAGTCGCTTTAACTAACCCAGCTTGTGCGACTGCCTCCGTTCCCGCTGCGAACTGTCCATTCTCGATCGTGCCCTTCAACTGTTCCAGTGACCACGTCGCCGCCGGCTCTTCGCGAATGAAATTGCCCTGCGTGTCGAAGAGTCGCACACGGAAATTCACTTTGTCGCCGGGTTTGAGCATCAGCTCGGTCGGCACAACTTGCACGTACGTTGCCGGTTGCGAGCTTACGTTGGTTCCAACGGCCGCAACCGTTCCCGATGAGGTGTGATTCGTTTTCTTGCCGATGGCATATAGTGCCGAGTCGCTGACGACGAAAATGCGTCCATTCGAAATTGCCGGCGACGCGATGATCGCTTCGGGCTGTGCCTCAGTTCCTAGCTGATCCTGATCGAGAATCTCGCAGCCGGTTGCGGATGGTTTGAGTATGAAGAACTTCCCATTCTCCGTACCGACGTAAAGCTTCCCGTCGGCGAGCACTGGCGACGCTTTTTGGATCGTGCCGAGGTTTTGCAGCCAGAGCTGCTTGCCGGTGTTTACATCGAAGGCGGCGATGTTGGCGCCGTTGTCGACCTGGTACATCCGATCGCCGTCGAGCACGGGTGAAGAGAAGCCGCCCTGCCAGCCGTACACGGTCCACTTAACCTGTTCTTTCTTGATTTCCCCTTTTGCGGTGGCGTCGACTGCGACCATCATGCCCATTTCGTTTGAGTCGAGATTCTCTTCGCTATGGGTGAGTATCGCGGTGGTGCCGTGCATGACGACGCCGGTGTTGAGTCCGCGTTTACTGATTTCGTACTTCCAGACAGGCTCGCCGGTTTGCGGCTTGATCGCGTGGACCACGCCATCGCTGGCGCCCTGAATGAGCAATCGCATTCCGTTGACGTTTGCGATGATGGGCGGAGCGTATGTCGTGTCGTAAGGCCGTCCGCCGGGAGCGCTGACATAAACAGTCTCGCCGGTTTTTTTATCGAACGCCATGAAGCGATGTGCGCCGCGTCCGTGCTGGCCCCACTGGAAAGTGACGCCGCTGACGATCACGAGATCGCCGTCGATGATCGGCGACACTGTTCGCCCGCCGTGTGTGGTGAGCAGTCCGAAGTCCTCGCCGAGAGAACGTTCCCACAAAACTTTGCCATCGCGATTGAAACCGATCAGCGTGCCGCCGACGCCGAAAGCGTAGACGTTGCCGGTCGAAGGATCTCCAACCGGAGAGGCCCAGCCCACTCGATGTGGAGGCACGTCGCTCAGGTAAACGTTGAAGGGATGTTCCCAAAGGAGCTTGCCGGTATCGGCGTTGAAGCACATCACGCGCTCTTGCAGTGTCGCTCCCTTGCCGGTTGAGTTTTGCAAGTAGAGGCGATCACCCATCACGATCGGCGCGGACCGGCCACCGTATGGAGCTTTCCACGCCAGGTTCTCGCCGGTGGGCGACCATTTCACTGGCAGATTTTTTTCTGGCGAGATTCCATCGCGACCGGGTCCGCGCCATTCGGCCCAATCGCCCGCGCTGATGAGCGCGAAGGCGAGGCACAGATTCAAGAAAATGGAGATTAGGTTAGTCATTTTGGAGGCCCATCACTTATGAAAAGAAAAAATTTCTAACGGGTTAGAAGTCACTGCGCGCTTGCAACCTTAAGGATGTACAATACGTAAGCTCACGTTGCTGCGTTACATTTTTTTCGGTTGATTCTATCAGGTTCCGTCTCATCCGTTAATCAGTCTTTGATTTGGTCTTTGCTCACTGCGAGGAGAAATCATGTTGTTGCTACAAAAGGTCTTCCTCTTTTCGTTGTTAACTGTACTGTTTCAGCAAACGGCGACCGATCCGAAGCAGGCGCTGAATGACCAGCTTTTCGAAGCGGTTCGCAAAGGTGACGCGGCGGCCGTGACGGCGGCGCTCGATCGTGGCGCTGATGTGAATGCGAAGTTTCGCTACGGCGCCACTGCGCTCTTCAAAGCGGCTGAGCGCGGTCATACTGAAGTTGCGAAGGTGCTGATCGACCGTGGCGTGGATGTGAAAGTGAAAGACACTTTTTACGGCGCGACGGCGATGTCGTGGGCCATTGATAACAAACACGTCGGTGTTATCCGTCTGATACTTGCGAAGGACGCTGAAGACGTAGAAGACGTATTGTTGGCCGGCACGCGGGAAGGCAATGTCGAGATGGTTCAAGTCGCACTGGATCGCGGCGGTCTCAAACCAGAGTCTCTAACGGTGGCGTTGGCGCTCTCCTCTGCCGATGAAAAAAATGCAAACATCACCGAGATGTTGAAGAACGCGGGAGCACAGCCGCCACCGCAGATCGACGCGGCAGTGCTGCAATCGTACGCCGGCAAGTACAAAGGTGACACCGGCCCGGAGGTCACGATTTCCGCCAAAGATGGAAAGTTGTTTGTCGCTGGATTCACGCGCGAGCCACAGCCATTGTTAGCAACCGACAACACGACATTTCGTCCGGTCAACTTCGGCGGCATCACGCTGACGTTCAACGTCGAAGCCGGGAAAGTCGTCAGCATGACTTTCAAGGGTCCGCAGAACACAAACGTCATGAAGCGAATTGGGGAAGTTAGCCAGCAGTAGATGAGGTGACCATGAAACGATTGATACTCACTTTTACTTTCCTCGCCGTGGCTGCGACCGCGGCGCACGCACAGAATTGGCCGCAGTTTCGCGGTCCGGGCGCGACTGGTGTCGTCGAAGCCCCTGCACAACCCGTGACGTGGGACGCGGCAAAGTCAGTCAACGTGCGTTGGAAAACTCCGATCCCCGGTTTGTCGCACGCGAGTCCGGTGGTCTGGGGCGACAAGGTTTTCGTAGTCACTGCCGTCAACAGCGCCGCGAAAGATGAAACACGCTTCGGGCTTTTCGGCGACGTCGCACCCGTTAAAGACGATCCGAAACACGCCTGGAAGGTCTACGCTCTCGACAAGTCAACGGGCAAAGTGCTTTGGGAGCGCACCGCTTACGAAGGCATTCCGAAAATCAAACGCCATCCCAAGTCTTCACACGCGGCTTCGACACCTGCCACCGACGGCAAGTATTTAATCGTTAACTTCGGCTCGGAAGGTCTCTACGCTTACGACCTCAACGGCAAGCTCCTGTGGAAAAAAGATCTCGGCGTGCTCGACGCCGGCTGGTTTTACGACGCCGATTACCAGTGGGAATACGGCAGCTCGCCCATCATCTACAAGAACCTCGTGATCGTGCAGGCCGACCTTCAAAAGAATTCATTCATCGCCGCCTACGACATCAAAACCGGAAAGCAAGTTTGGCTGACGCCGCGTGAAGAAATCCCTTCATGGGGTTCGCCCACCGTGTACGAGGGCAAGCAGCGCGCTGAGTTGATCACCGTCGGACCTAAAAAGATTCGCGGTTACGATCCGGCCACCGGCAAAGAGCTCTGGTCGCTCGGTCCGATGTCGGAAATCACAACTCCTACCCCCTTTGTCGCACACGATCTGATCTTCGTGACTAGTGGTTACGCGCCGATACAGCCAATCTACGCGATCAGGCCGGGCGGCAATGGCGACCTGACGTTGAAAGACGGCAAGGAGTCGAGCGACTTCATCGCCTGGAGCAAGCAGCGCGGTGGTCCATACATGCCGACGCCGATTGTTTATGGCGAGCTGCTCTACACCTGCTCGAACCAGGGCGTGCTGACTGCCTACAACGCCAGGACCGGCGAGCGCGTTTACCAGGAACGCCTCGGAGGAACGGGCGGCGCCTTCACGGCCTCACCAGTCGCTTCCGAAGGAAAGATTTATCTCGCCAGTGAAGATGGCGATGTGTTTGTGGTGAAAGCCGGACCGAAGTACGAGTTATTGGCGAAGAACCCTGTCGGCGAAGTGATGATGGCAACGCCGGCGATTTCAGATGGAATAGTGATCGTGCGCACGGTCTCGAGCCTGTATGCATTCGGAGAGAAATCAACCGCCGATACCTCGAAGAAAAACAAATAAGGGAAATAAGAACATGAAACTAGTACGCCGAATTACTTTAGCGCTCGTTGCGTTGACAGTTGCAGGACTAAGTATCTTCTCCGCGACGGCATCAGCAGGGAACTGGCCACAATGGAGAGGACCGGACGGCTCCGGTATCTCGAACGAGAAAAACCTTCCGTCTGAGTGGGCTCCTGACAAGAACATCAAGTGGAAAACCTCGATCGACGGTCGCGCGCATTCGTCGCCGATCGTTTGGGGTAACAGAGTGTTCCTGACTACGGCTATCGAAGGGGCCGAGGTTCCGGGAGCTAAAGCGGCCAAGCACATGCTCGGAGACAAAGAATATGTCCACCCTGATGCCATTGGCGCTAATCACAAACAAACCTTCAAAGTTCTTTGCCTCGACCGCGACACCGGCAAAATCCTCTGGCAGACGACGGCATGGGAAGGCACGCCTTACGATGATCGCCACCGCAAGAGTTCTTATGCCGCTTCGACACCAACGACGGACGGCAAGCTGGTCTACGCTTACTTCGGTACCGAAGGTCTCTATGCTTACGATTTCAAAGGCAAGCTGGCGTGGAAAGCACAAGTCGGAAATATCGCCACCCTGGGTTTGGGAACGGCAACGTCTCCGATCCTGTACGAGAATCTGGTGATCCTCCAGTGTGATGAAGACAACGGCGAAACATCTTTCATCGTTGCTCTCGATAAGAAGACGGGCAAAGAAGTCTGGAAAACGCCGCGGAAGATTCAGGTGAGTTGGTCTACTCCGGTTCTGGTGCGGACCGCAACGCGCGCGGAATTGATCACGAGCGGCACCGAAACCATCATCGCTTACGATCCTGCAACGGGTAAGGAACTGTGGCGGCACAAGGGCGTCGAGAGTAATGCGATTCCTTCGCCAGTCGCCAACAACGAGATGGCATATTTCGTCGCCGGATTTCCCGCGAAGATCGCGTATGCGATTCGCCTGGGACAAAACGGCGATCTCACCGGCACTCCAAACATGACGTGGAAATATGAGAAAGGCACTGCTTACGTGCCCTCGCCGATCCTCTATGGTGACTATCTCTACCTGACGACCGATCGCGGGATTCTCACCTGCATCGATGCGAAGACTGGTGAAGTGAAGTACGAAGGTGGACGAATTCCGATTCCGGCGACGTTTACTGCTTCCCCAGTGGCGTTCGAAGGCAAGATCCTGATGACCAGCGAAGACGGCGATACGTTCATGATTAAAGCCGGTCCGAAGCACGAGATTCTCGGCACCAATTCAGTCGGCGAACCCGTTTATGCATCGCCCGCGATTGCCGATGGCCGCATCTTCATCCGCGGCGAAAAGAATCTTTATTGCATTGGAACATAAATCCGTTAACATCCGTCTAATCCGTTGAACTCACGGATTAGACGGATCAGGACGGATTCTATGACTAAACGACTACTCCTTTTATTGACCCTCGTCTTCTGCGCGGCGTGCAGTAGTTCCAAGGAAGCGCATTACGCTGAGCTGGAGAAGAACCGCCAGGAACAGGCTGCTCAACGCGCGCCAAGTGCGGCAACAACCCCAATCCCCAGTCCGTCACCGAGCGCCAGCGCATCGCCGGGACAAACGGCCGCGGCTCCGGCTCCCTCGCGAAATTACTGGACCAACTTCCGCGGACCAAAGCGCGACGGCAAGTATGACGAAGCAAGCGTCGCCACCAACTGGCCCGCCGCCGGTCTGCCCGTTGTTTGGAAACAACCGGTCGGCGTCGGACATGCGTCTTTTGTTGTCGCGGACGGCAAGGCTTACACGATCGAGCAAAGACGAAATCAGGAAGTCGTCGCTGCTTACGACATAAACAACGGCCGCGAGCTTTGGACACAAAAGTGGAGCGCTGAATACACCGACTCGACCGGCGACGGTCCGCGCGCGACTCCAACGTGGGATGCTGGACGCATTTATGCGCTCGGAGCAACGGGCGAGCTGCGATGTCTGGATGCCAACAGCGGCGCAGTAATCTGGGGCAAGAACATTCTCACTGAAAACCAGGCGCATAATCTTCAGTGGGCCCAGTCCGCATCGCCACTGATCGTCGACGATAAAGTGATCGTCCTTCCGGGTGGCGCGAATGGCAAATCCGTTGTTGCTTACAACAAGATGACTGGCGCTCCGGTTTGGAAATCGCTGGACGATCCTCAAGCCTATGTTTCACCGATGCTCGTCGAGTTGGCCGGGCGTCGCCAGGTCGTTGTTGTCAGCTCATTCCGTGTGACTGGACTGGCGCCGGAGAATGGCAAGTTGCTTTGGAGTTATCCGTGGGACACCGACATGGGCATCAACGTCTCACAGCCGATCGTCGTCGATCGGAATCGGTTCTTTATCTCGTCGGGTTATGGAAAGGGCGCGGCGCTGGTCGAGGTAAAAGGCAGTGGCGACAGTTTCACTGCGTCGACCATCTGGGAAAACAAGAACATGAAGAACAAGTTCAATAGCTCTGTTCTTCATAACGGCTACGTCTACGGCCTCGATGAAGGCATCCTCGTTTGTCTGGACGTGAATACCGGCGAGCGTAAATGGAAAGACGGTCGGTATGGTTACGGGCAGATCATTCTTGCCGGAAACCATCTGATCGTGACCAGCGATCAGGGCGACGTCGCATTGGTGAAGGCTTCACCCGACGGATACACGGAAGTCGCACGCTTCCCGGCGCTCAAGGGGCAGACCTGGAATTATCCGGCGATTGCGAGCGGGCGATTGCTGGTGCGTAACTCGAACGAGATGGCAGCGTACGATATCTCCGGTAAATAGATTAAACAGATTAAATACGGATCAGCGCTGATCCGTACAATAATCCGTTTGATCTGTGGTTAGATTTTACTTCTTGATGAAGATCCGCTTCGCTTCGTACGAAATATTCGGATTATCGACGTACATATCGATAACCAACTCACCTTGCCCGGAGATGGTCCACTTGCGCACTGTCTGCGTTTTGACTGGACCTTTCGGAGTTTCTGCTGTCGTCACGTCAGTCACCTGAATACCCTTGTCGCCGGGCAGCCAGGTGGCTATTCGTTTGCCGGTGGCTGGTGGTTGGTTCGGAGCTACCTGCGGCGTGAAGTCATACTCCTTACCGTCAAGCACATAAGTATCTTTCACCGTGCGTTCATTGTTGGGTTGAATGAGCTTCGTTTCCAGTTCGATCCGATCGTCTTTTTGCGTGATAGTGAGCGTCTGATTCATGTCAGGAGGAAGACCGTAGCTACGCGCTCGATCCATCGTCCAGGTGCCACTGTAGTTTGGTTTCGTTGCTGCGAGGGCGATTACGGAAAGCGCCATCGTCGCAGCCGCCATTACCAAGATCTTTCTTGTCATGTCCGTTCTCCTTTTGGAATGCTCTTAACCAGTGAAAGTAGCGGTCCGGTCATAAATGTCGTTACGAGTGCCATCAACACCATCATTGCGAAAATTCGGCCCGATAGAATACCAAGATCATAACCGATATTGAGCACTACCAGCTCAACTAATCCTCGCGTATTCATCAGCACGCCGATCGAAAACGATTGCGTCCAACTCATTCCGGTCCAACGACCCATCAGCATGCTGCCGCCGAGCTTGCCTGCGATGGCGACGAGAATGATCACGAGGCACAACAGCCAACCCTGCCAGTCGTTCAGCAGACCGATCTGCGTGCGCAATCCCGTGAACGCAAAGAAGAGCGGCAGCAGTGCGTAAGAACCAAACGCCTCCAGCTTCTCCTTGAGAAAGATCCGAAATTGTGTAGAAGGCGGCATTACTACGCCTGCCAGGAAAGCGCCGAACAACGCATGAATGCCGATGATTTCCGTCGTCAGCGCGCAAGCCAGAACAAACGCCAGAATGATCGGAATCAATCGCCGTCTGTGAAGTTCCGAATCGGGCTCTTTGATTATGCGAGCCAGTTGCGGCCGCACTACGAGGACCATCACCACCGCGAAAACCAATGTTAAGCCGATGGTAATCGCGGACGTTGCTAATCCCGTTGATTTCACCAGCGCTATCACCAGTGCGAGGATGCACCAGGCGGTTACATCATCGACGGCGGCACAGGTGATAGCGATCGATCCGAGCGTGGTGTGCGTCAGCTTGCGATCTTCCAGAATTCGGGCAAGCACCGGAAAGGCGGTGATGCTCATCGCAACCCCGATGAATAACGCAAATGCGTGGAAAGAGGTTCCTGCTACGGCCAGTTCTCTGTACAGAAAAAGTGAAAGGGCCGTGCCGAGCAGAAAGGGAATGATGATACTGGCGTGACTGATCATCACCGCCGTCGATCCTTTTTCTCGTAGCTGTTGTACGTTCACCTCCATGCCGACGATGAACATAAAGAGCACAACGCCGATTTGACTCAGAAGCTGAAGTGTTCCCAGCGACGGTGCCGGAAAAAGGAAGGTGAGCGCCTGCGGAAAGAACAGTCCCAGCACCGACGGGCCAAGCACGATGCCTGCGATCATCTCGCCCATCACCGGCGGTTGATGAATCGAGCGAAATAGTCTGCGAAAGAGTCCCGCCATGATCAGGATGACGATGATCTGCACCAACAGAATGCTGAGCGGAGTTCTGAAGTTTTCCCAAAGGACTCCGGTGGAAGACGGTCGAGGGCTCGGCTGTGGTGTTGGAACTGCGACGCCGGAACTAACAGGTTGTAGATCTGATCCCGCGTTCAGGATCAGCCAAACACCGGCGACAAAGATCAGGATCAGCAGGAAGTACGGTAAATAGTGACGTGCGTGCGAAAAAGTGAATCGGGGTCCGGGGGGCATCGGCATTCTATACAACGCCTCGTCACAAGTGCGCAACCTAGTTCGCAAGTGACGCGTAGTAGATTGGGCGTCTCCTTGGAGTGCGGCGGCCTGGCGCCGCTTTGGTCTTGATCAAACGTGATCGATAACAAAGCGGCGCCAGGCCGCCGCACTCCAAGGAGACGCCCGCTTCTACGGGTCTTTATTGGCCCTTAATTGCTCAGCACGCAGCATTGATGCTAATTTGAATGGTTCCATGACGGTAGATATAGCCCAAACCAGAACTGAAGTAGGGAATTATTTTGTCTCGAACTACCCGCCGTTCTCGCAGTGGAAGCCGGAGTTTGTTCCCGCGGTGCTCAACGCGCTCAATCAACCGCCGCGAGTCGAAGATCCCCTGGGTCTTTATATTCACATCCCCTTCTGCCGGAAGCGTTGTCTCTTCTGTTATTTCAAAGTCTACACAGACAAGAATGCTTCGGAGATCGAGGTCTATCTCGATGCGCTGATCAAAGAAAACGAGCTCTATAGCCGCATGCCTGCGTTTCAGGGGCGGCAGCTTCGTTTTGCTTACTTCGGCGGCGGCACACCGTCGTACGTCAGCGAGAGACAGTTGCGCTATCTCGTCGATGGTCTGAATCGACACGTGAGCTGGGAGAACGCGGAAGAGGTCACTTTCGAGTGTGAGCCAGGCACGATACAGAAGCCGAAACTCGAAACACTCAAAGCGATCGGAGTCACGAGACTCAGTCTCGGTATCGAACACTTCGATGACGAGATCCTTGCCGCAAACGGTCGCGCGCACTTGTCACCTGAAATCTATCGCGCCTATCAATGGGCACGCGAGGTTGACTTCCCGCAGATCAACATCGACCTGATCGCAGGGATGATGGGTGAGACGGAAGAGAAGTGGCGCGAGACAGTGCGCCGCGCGATCGAGCTTCAACCTGACTCCGTCACGATCTATCAGATGGAGCTGCCCTATAACACGGTCATCTCGCAGGACGTGTTGAAGAAGGGCGTCGAATCACCGATCGCCGGCTGGACCACGAAACGTCGCTGGCTCGATTACGCTTTCGAACAGTTTCTCGCGCACGACTACGAAATCGCGGGCAGTGATATCGTAGCGACGAAGAAGAAGACCTGCCGTTTCATTTATCGCGATGCCCTCTGGCATGGCGGCGATATGATCGGCATCGGAGTCTCGTCGTTTTCTCACTTCGGCGGAGTCAATTTCCAGAACGCACACAACTTCGAGGAGTATGTGCGCATCCTTAACGAAGATCGCCTGCCGCTTTTACGGGCCGTTTCGCTGACGCCGAAGCAGAGACTCATTCGCGAAATGGTTTTGCAGTTGAAGACCGGACAACTCGACACCGGTTATTTTCGCGAGAAGTTTGGTGTTGATGTTTGGAACGAATTTCCTTTCCAGCACATTGGGATCCTAAGCTTAGAATTCCACGTGGACAAGTTGTCGCG